>JGI24140J50213_10000101_pt1 | contig 36339 bp, 32 predicted proteins | sample BarGraIncu00222A_FD_50213 | JGI IMG/M metagenome (IMG submission 50213)
GCGCCCGCCGTCTTCAGGTGTTCGATGAAATATTGCTGGACCGTCCGCGCGGCACGGTTGGTCAGGAGCTGCTTGTATAGCCACGGATCTTCGGCATCGCGCACGCCATGGTGTTCGAACAGAGCCTGCCTGGGCTGGTCGGCAAGTCCGACGTACCAGTTCGAAAACGTCGGATCGAATTCCTTGATGTAGGCAAGGAACTCATATTTGACCTGCTGCACGCTGAAGACCATCATCAGCGTCCTGATCGGGCTTGGGTGAGCGGAGCGTTCCAGTAGGCGACGTGATGGGTGTTGATGCGCTCCAGGAGTTCCTGGTTGAATTTCCAGGCCGACCGCGATTGCTCGGTGGCATCGCAAACCGCCGGCAGATCCGCCTCGGCTTGATCCGACAACGCCTTGCCAGCGGCGAGTCCCGCCAATTTGACCAGTCTGGCCTCGTCGCTGCCGTAAGAAACATCGGTTGCCCGCTGCTCCCTGAAGAACGACAATCGCCACAATGCCTGGTCGAACGCCGTGGGCTGCAGAATGATCACGAGCGTGGCGTTGCGAGCCTTGATCAACACCAGATTCGGGAAGTGCCATTCCGCCGAAATGTAGTTGCTGGCGCCGCCGCCGCTTTCACATGAGCGGGCGGTATCGACCAATGCAGCGCCGGCAAGCTTCCAGTTGGCGCGGTGCTCTTGCCACTCGCCGCCGACCCGCATGGCCCTTGGGTCTACTTCGGATTCAAGGGCTGGAGGACAGATGTCCCGGCCCAGAGTTGGATCGACGTTGGCGAAGATGAACGGGCCGCCGGTGTGGATATTCACCTGCAGCAACCGCTCCGGGTAGACACCCAAATACTGCCCGGCCTGTGGCGTCATCTCGTTCANCAAATCGCCGGCGATGACACCGCGGTCCCGGCTGTGTCCGCAGGACGTGTACGAGCATTTGGTCTTTCTGCCAGTTTGACACTGAGCGGGAACCGCGCGACAGCCGCCATGCTGGGCCTTGTTGAACCGGCCAATCAAACCGCCGGAAGCGAGCCGTTGAACATGGATCGCATGTTCGCCCAGCGTATAAGGCAGCAGGTCGCCCGGATTGGCTATCTCGGGACTCGTCCCGATGCAGACCCAGTCTCGCGTCCAGACTTTTTCGTTCTCCAGTTCCTGAAACACGGCAGAGGTGTAGGCGCGCCGGGGCATTGCGCTGGCCACGCCGAACCGTGCGCCGCATGCCCCGTAGGTTGCGCTTTGCTGAAAGTCGACGCCCCCGTCCACGAAGCCGAGATCCGGATGAGCCAGCATGATCGTTCCTCTTGCATTTGAAGAGGCGCCCGCGCGGCCTGCGCGGGCGCCCAATCCTACTTGCGCGCCTTGTTCATGGGCTGATCGTAGTCCGACCTGCCGCGATGCATGATCGCCTCGGGGCTCGGCGACGGCAGCGGTCCATCCTTCATGAAGCGGTTGAGGACATTGCCGACCAGTTTCGAGATGTTGTTGTCGCCGTTGTTCCAGGGCAAGGCTCCGCAGAACGCGATCGACGAAAACGCAAAGGATGCGCCGCCGTTCGGTGTCTCGTGATAGGCAATATCCGACCGCACGCGCGGATGCTGGGTGCCATCGAGCCCTTGCTGGTTGAAGCCGTAGTCCTCCATGACCAGCAGGTAGCCTTCGGTATGACGGCCGGCTGACGTCGCTACCACCAGCGTGTGCGGCGGACTGCCGAGCATCGTATCGACGATATCAAGTTCGGTACCGGCCGCTCCGCCGCCGACCAGGCCGAAATTGCCGAGCTTCTCGTCGTAGGTGATGCCCTCGAATGCCCAGGAGACGCGGGAATCGTTGCTCTCCGGCGTACGCGAATAATACGTCGAGATGTCGAAGCCTTCCGACGACATGCCGGTGCCGGCGATCGTGTGCAGATAGCGGCCGCGGAAGCGCCACATGCCGCCGAGTTCGCCGGTACCCTGGTGATAATATTCGCCGGGGTCAGCGCGCCAGGTGCGGATGCCCGATTCGCATCGGCGCATCTCGGTCACCACACCGCGTCCCAAGCCATCGTAAGCCGGGTGGTAGGAGTGGACCCAATACCAGCCGTCGGCGCCCATATACATGAAGCGGCCGCCGCGCTGCATGTAATTATGCAGCGCATCGAGTTGCGGCCCGCTGTTGTGCTCGGGGTGCGATCCGGAAATGACGACATTGTAGTTTTCGAGGCGAGCCAGCCCGTCATAGCTGACGTCCTCGTCGGTGATCACGTCGTACTTGTATCCCATCTTCTCCAGCCAATAGATCATGTGCAGATCGGCCGGGTATTGCCACGGCGCCTGCGCCAGAAAATGATCGTACTTCGGACGGATGCTCAGGATTGGCCGCAGCCGGGAGGACAGGCACAGGCCGCTGCCATCGGTGTGGGTGTCATAGATCGAGCCGCCATATTCGCGGTGTTCCGAAAGGAACATGTTCTGCTGCTGCATGATAGGCACGCGATAGACCAGGAGTTCGGCGCCGCCGGCGTTGTTGGCGAGATGCTCGTTGGCATAGGCCATGTAGCTGATGGTCGGCACCATGAAGGCGATCTTCGATTGTTCTTCGCCGACGCGCGGCACCACCCAGAACGGGATGTAGTCTTCATCGCCATCCTTGGAGGTCAGTTTGGCCGCATAGAACTTGCTGCTGGTGCCGGCCGGGACCTTCCATTCGAAACTCACCGCCCATCGCGCATCGTCGATGTCATCGTCATGGAAATGGATAGCTCCATACTGTTCCGGCGCGGCTTTCCAGTCGAACACCTGGCCCTGCCAGTTATAGCCGGTCATGGCCCGCGTCGGGCAGTTGACGATGGTGGCGTCGAACAGATAGGGCCCCTTGTCCTTGCCGACGATGGTATTGATTCCATCTGAGAATTCCCATGCCGCGACGATCGTCTCCGAGAGCTTTCCGGTTGGTCCGGAATTTCTGCGCTCGGACAGACCAGGCTGGGCACCTTGTTTCATGGTCTCGATTTCGAGACGCGTCAGCGCCTTGCTGGAAATGCGTGGACTGTCGATCTTTCCATTGTAGTGTCCCTTGATCAGGACACCGGATGGAACGGATGCCTTGGCCTGCGGTGAATCGGTTATGCTGCCGCAATAGCCGGCGATCACCGTCGGCGTGCCCGGGGCATAGGCGAGCTTGGTTGCAAGTTTTTTTGTCACCGGGGCGATCTCCGGATCGAGCGCGTAAACGACCTGGGGCTCGTGGTAAAGCGTGGCTTCGCCGGTCGCCGCATCGAACGTCGCGGCCACGAAATGCCACGCATGGTCACGTACCGGCGCGCCGGTCGTGATCACCTGATCGTTGATGCGAAATTCGATGCAACCTTCTGCGTTCATGAACAGGCCGTAACCCTTGCCGTCGTGCCATTTCGTCACCAGGCCTTGCGCACCGTGCTTCCAGTATTTCGGGTGCGTCTTGGGTGTGGTGGGCCATATCCAGCACTGCAGGGTAACGCTCTCGACGCGGAACTGCGGCTTGTCGACAACGAAGCCGTATGATCCGCTGTAAATCTCCTGCTTAAGTCCCTTGTAGGTGGCATTGCAGTCCGCTTTGATCGCTTCCTCGATGAAGCCGGGTCCGCGCGGATTGGTGTCTCCATGAACCATCTTGACAATTTCCGCCTGGTATTCGGCCGGTCCGTCGCAATTCACGAAAAACTTGATCGTGTCGCCCGGATGGACGCTGAACTTGTCGGCGTATCCGGTAATCTTCATCCAACTCATGGTTTTGTCCTCAAAAAAACGACGGTGGTTAATTCGCAACGCGTGAATGCTCAGGTGACGGTCCAGAAATCGTCGCGGCGTTTCCAGCCTTCCCTGAAGTGTTCCGGAAATCCGTCGGTCTCGGCGAACTCATCGAGTCGCATGACGAAGATGTCGTGCTGCGGATCCTGCTCGTTGTCGTAAACCTTGTCGGTGACAAACTCCGGCGGTACGCCACGAATGCCGGAGAGGCGTGCGATGCGCCATTCCTTCTCGACCTTTGTGCAGATTACGACCAGCTTGCCTTTCGCGGGTTGGGCCCGCATGCGAAGCAGCACGCGATTGAGCTGGAAATCCTCGTGGATGCCGCCCGTTACCGTGGTGGTGTCGCCCGGCGTCGCGCACTTCAGGATGGTGTTTCCGGCAACGCCCTTCATCGAGTCGATGCATTCCTTGTGCACCTTCATCATGCGTTTGGCGTCTGCGGTCGATTTTCGAGGAATTGGAATCATGGGAGTCCTCCTGGTTGAGCTAAATCGCGAGATGTTTCTGGATCAGGGCCGCATCGAGATTTTCAATGGCGCCGGTTGCAACGACCCGTCCGTTATCGACCATCAGAAAGGCGTCGCCGAGCCGGCGAGCCACCTTGATGTGTTGTTCGGTCAACAGCAGCGTGATGCCGAATTCCTTGTTCAGCCTCAGCAGCGTGTCGCCGATCTCATGGACGATGTTGGGCTGGATGCCTTCGGTCGGCTCATCAAGCAGCAGCACTTTAGGATCCACCGCGAGCGCTCGGGCGATGGCGAGCTGCTGCTTCTGCCCGCCAGACAACAGGCCGGCACGCCGATCGAGATTGGCTTTCAGATACGGGAACAGCCGCAGGCAAATTTCGGGGATATCCGGTTTGCCGTCCGGACGCGCGAAGGTTCCGAGCATGATGTTTTCGCGAACCGTAAACTCGGCGAGGATGCCGCGTCCCTGCGGGACATAGCCGATCCCGAGCTTGGCCCTTTGATAGGTTTGCGAGCTATTGATGTTTTGCCCGTTGACGACGATGTCTCCCACGGAGCGGTCGGTCAGCCCCATGATTGTGCGCATCAGCGTGGTCTTGCCCACGCCGTTGCGGCCCAGAACACAAAGACATTTGCCTTGCTCGAGACCGAAGGAGAAATCCTTCAGGATCGGCGTTTTGCCATAGTAAGAGGTGACCCTGTCCATCGAGAGCAGCATCGTCAGCCCTCCTCGTCGCCGAGATAAACCTCGCGCACGCGCGGGTTCGCCTCGATATCGCTGATCGGTCCCTGCGCCAGCAGGCTGCCCATATGCATCACAGTCACGACGTCGGCGATTTCGCGCACGAACGCCATGTCGTGCTCCACCACCACCAGCGTATTGGTCTTCTTCAGTTCCCTGAAAATCGAAACGGTCTTCTCGATCTCGGCTTCCGTCATCCCGGCGACGGGCTCGTCGAGCAACAGCATGCGCGGATCCTGCATCAGGACCATTCCGATCTCGAGCCATTGAGTTTCGCCATGCGACAGGATTCCGGCCTCAACGCCGAGCCTCTCGGTAAGCCCGGTTTGCGTCGCGATCTCATCCAGTTGTTGCGAGAAGCCAGGCTCCCTGAACCGGAAGATGTTCTTCAGCGGGTTGGTGCTGCGGCTATAGGCGACCTCAAGATTTTGGCGTACCGAAAGATCGCGAAACACTGCGGGAACCTGAAACTTCCGGCCGATTCCAAGACGAGCAATCTCATGCTCGTCAAGGCCGGTGATATCATCGTCGCAAAACAGGATTTGTCCGGAGGTCGGCTTCTGGCGCCCCGTGATCAAATCCATCGTGGTGGTTTTGCCGGCACCGTTCGGTCCGACCAGGCAGCACAGGGTTTGTTCGACGATCTCGATGCTGAAATCATTGATGACAGGGATGGTGTCGAAGCTCTTGCAGAGATGTTTGATCTCGAAAAAGCTCATCGCTCGGTTCCCTATTCGCCGGGTTGCGGATAAAGGCGATGCGCGGCGACATCGTTGCCGTTGCCCTTTGAAGACACCGACAGGCGGCCGAGAATGCTTTCGACCAGACCGGCCAGTCCCTTCGGCAGGAAGCGCACCACCAGAATGAAGAACGCGCCGAGCACAAGCAGCCAGGTGTTGAGGAACGTATCGCCGAGGTAGCTTTGCGCGCCCTGGATCAGAAAGGCGCCGATGATGGCCCCGATCAACGACAGTCGACCTCCTATTCCCGCCCAGATCACCATCGACAGGCTGAATGTCGTGTCGAACTGCGCGGGCGAGACGTATTGCGTGAGCACGACCCAGCAGCATCCCGCGACCGCGGCGATAAGCCCTGCAATCGTGTACACCGTGGTCTCGTAGCCCGCGACGCTGTAACCGAGAAAGCGTACCCGTTCCGCATCTCCGCGCACCGCCTGCACCACGAGCCCGAACCGGCTTAACGTCATCAGCTTGGCGCCGACGGTCGCCACCAGCAGCAACGCCAGCACGGACCAATAGGCCACGGGGCTGTACGGATCGACCGCGTAGTCGCCGAGTTTGAGAGGAGAGGGAGGGGTAATGCCGTTGGCGCCGTTGGTGTAGGGCTGGATGTCCAGGATCAGCGTGTACCAGGCGCTCAGCATCGCGAGCGTCATGATCGCGAAGAACGGTCCGGAGACCCGCGCCCGGAACATCAATCCACCGAAGATGGCGCAAAACAGCGTCGGCACCACCAGCGACAGGGCGATACCCAATGCGGTGTGGCGGAACGGTTCCCATAAAAGCGGCAGGTGATCGAGACTGTTGTTCAACATGAATGGCGGGATCGGATTTGACGCATCCTGCGTCTGCATCTGCATCGTCATCGCCATGCCGTAGGCACCAAGGCCAAACGGAATTCCTTGTCCCAGATTGAGAATGCCGCCAAAACCCCAGCACAGGCTGATCGACAATGCGAGCATGCCGAACACGCCATAGGTCGCGAACTGATTGAGAAGAAACGAGTCGCTGACAAACGTCGGAAGTAGCGCCAGCAATACGAAGAACACTCCGTAAGCCAGCCACTGCGCTTTGACGTTATGGTAGAGGTTCATCTTCTGGCTATTCCTCGGTCCCTTGATGCCGCCCGCAGCTAACGTCGCGTGGCGGATGGTGCGAACAAGCCTTGCGGGCGGATGCGGAGGAACACCACGATCAGGACATACAGAACGAAGCGAGCGAACGTATCGTTGGTGAAGTAGGCGAAGATTGATTGCAGCTCACCGGTCGCGCCGCCGGCGACAACGCTGCCGGCGAGGGTGCCGCCGCCAACCACGACGACCAGAAATGCCTGCACCACATAGCCGGCCCCCATGGTCGGAAGCACGATGTTGAGAACGCCAAACAGCGACCCCGCGAGACCGGCAAGGCCGGCTCCGATCGCAAAGGTCAGCATGTAGATCCGGTCGGAATTGATGCCGAAGGAGGCGGCCATCTCCTTGTCCTGCATGACCGCGCGGACCTGCACGCCGAAACGGGTTCGGTAGAACAGCGCCCATAGAGCGGCGACCAGCGCGATGGTGATGGCGAGGACGACCACCCTGAACGCGGAGATATTGACAAAACCGAGCTGGAAATTGCTGGTGAAGATCGGCGGCACCGCCAGATATTTGGGATCGCTTCCGAAGATCAGGCGGACACCCTGCATCAGCACCAGCGACACCCCGAAAGTCGCCAGCAGCGTATCCAGCGGGCGCTTGTAGAGATAGCGGATGAGGCCGCGCTCCAGCACGAGACCCACTGCGGCGACAATAATAAACGCGGCCGGCACACATAGCAGGAACGGCAGACCGAAGTAGTTCTGCAGCATGTAGGAGCTGTAGGCACCGAGCATGATGAATTCACCATGGGCCATGTTGATGACCCCGGCCGTTCCGTAGATGATGGTGAGGCCGAGTGCGGCGATCAGCCAGATGCTGGCGATGCTGACCCCAAGGATGAGCGCGTTGAAGAACGCGCTCAGGTCGAACGAGCCAAAAAACGATCCCAAAGCCATTTTCGCTCCACCACAACAGCATCGCCGACCGCCCGGAACCTGCCCTCAGCTTTCCGCCGGCGGCTGGCGATAACGGCCCCTTGCACCGAGCCAGGAGCCGTGATCGCAGACTTAGGCCTTCGACACAGGCAACCCCGATCGCCTCAGATGACGCTCTTGCGCGTCTTGCCGTCCGGCGCCTCCAGACCGTTCGCTGTGCACTTTCCGAGGTCGGGATAGATGGAATAGGGATCGGGAGCGACGTGCTGTTCCGACGCCTTGACGATCTTGAAGCTGCCATCGGCCTGGCACTGTCCGATCTTGGGTTTCAGCCAGGTGTTGAAGTTCTGATCGTCGATCCAGATCAGGCCTTCGGGCGACACATCGTCTTCAACGCGCAGACCGCCGGAATGGTCGCGGATCGCACGCGGCGTTACGGCCTCAAGGCCGACCGCCTTGATCGCCTTTTCGAGGCCGTACTTGAATACATAGGCGGAGGTATAGGTCTCCTCCATGTTGTAGTGCGTGGTTCCGTTCTTGCCGTATTTGCTCTTGAGGAATCCCTCGACGAATTTGTGGTTGGTGGGATTGTCCAATCCCTGAAAGTAGGGGGCTGAAAGGAAGTGGCCGGCACCAAACTCATTGCCCATGGCGCGGGTTTCGATCTCGCCGGTCGTCAGCGAGGCGATCGGCATCGTGTCTGCCTTGAACCCCTCCTGCTTGAACTGCTTGTGGAACGCGATGTCGGACGCCCCGACCACCGTCGAAAAGATGAAGTTCGGTTTCGCATCGCGAATCTTGTTCAGCACCGGGCCGAATTCAGAGCCGCCGAGCGGAATATATTCTTCGCCAAGCAACTCGCCGCCGGCCTTCTGAAGCCAGATCTTTGCGTTCTTGTTGGATTCCTTCGGCCACACATAGTTGGAGCCGACGAAGAACACCTTCTTGCCGAACTGCTCGACCATGTATGGAATGAGGTCCTTGGAATGCTGATTGGCCAGGGGCCCCGTGCAGATCGTGTTCTGCGTGCACTCCGCGCCCTCGTAGCAGGTTGGATAGTAAAGCAGATGATCCTGGGCCATCACGGTAGGCAGGATCGCCTTGCGGCTCGCCGACGTGTAGCAGCCGAAGATCGAGACCACCTTGTTGCGAAGGATCAGCTCCTTGGTCTTTTCCGAATAGACGTTGAAATCGGATTTGGCGTCGACGATCACCGGCTCGATCGGCATCCCGTCGATGCCACCGGCCTTGTTGATCTCGTCGATCGCGTACTGCATCACGAGGGTGGAATCTTCTTCCGGAACCGCCAAGCCCCCGGAGAGCGAGAACAACAGGCCGATCTTGATGGGCTCCCCCTTCTTGATCCACGACTGCGCGCCCCATGCCTGATCGATGTTGCGTACAAACATATAGGGCGCCGCTACCGCTGCGCCGGCGCCCAGCGCCGTAGTCTTGAGGAATGATCGACGACTAGCCCGCATCTTCGTCTCCTATGACTTTCCTAATAAGAAATCTTATTTCCGGAAAATACGAGGAACCATTAGTTTCTCAAGAGTAAACATTGTGCACTGTAGATAAATGAATCGGCAGTAATTTTGAATTTGGCTTTCGGCAGTGGCGCGGGACAGTTCATCTCGCCTGCTTCATGAGCAGAACGCCGGCAGAAGTCTCCAGCACCGGCATCGGCTGCCACGTCTCGCAACAGCAAAGCCTTGCGACCAACAGCCAAATGACGCCGAGGGAAATCAGGATGAAGCAGTGCGCGCTGATGGAAGCGCTGGAGATGGAGTGAATTCACCGCTGCCCCGGGGAACGTCGATTCGTTCGTGCAAGCTTCGAGCGCGCTAAAAAAGTTATCGTCAACAAAGCCGCAGATTGTGTTAGGGAGAATTGTGTTAGGAAGAAAAGTGCTTCACCGGGGACATTCGATGAAAAGAAACCCAAAGTTGCCGCTCAGAGAAGGGGGCCGCGACCAGGCTGATTATCGAACCGGATCGAACGCGCCAAACGAAGCCAGAAGTCTGGAGCGCGCGCTGGGCGCCAAGATCAGGGCTATCAGGCGGGAGAGGGAGCTTTCGGTGCTCGATCTTTCCAATGCATCGGACATTTCCGCCGGCATGCTTTCAAAGATCGAGAATGGCCAGATCTCACCGTCGCTTTCCACGCTGCAATCCATTGCAAGCGCGCTCAACGTGCCGCTTAGCCTGCTGTTCGCGGCATCCGAGGAGCGGCGCGACTGTTCCTATGTCCGCGCCAGGCAAGGTGTTGTCATCGAGCGCCGCGGCACCAAGGCCGGACATGTCTATCAGTTGCTGGGGCACGTGATCGGCGGCGAGGTGGTGGTCGAACCCTACTTGATTACGCTCAAGGAGGACGCCGAGGCCTTCACGGGGTTTCAGCATTCGGGCATGGAATTCATCTACATGCTGACGGGCGAAGTGATCTATCGTCACGGCGACAACACCTATCGGCTCCGTCCGGGCGATTCGATATTGTTTGACTCGGGCGCCTTGCATGGTCCCGAGTCTCTGGTGAAGCGGCCGATGACGTATCTCTCGATCATCGTTTATCCGCGGACGTGAGTTGCTGGCGTTTTTCCGAGCAGCAAGACGCCTGCCATTTGATCTCAACGGGTTGACGTATGCCGCCGCCGCCGCGGCAGCTTGCCTCGGATGCGCAGCTCAGCTTGTGACGATTGAATGTGGTTGGGCGCGGGATCAACGCGGCTATGTAAAGCCGTTGGGCGATTCCTCGCCGCGCTGAAGCTGACCCTGCGATCGGCGGCGATGCACTTGCTCGACTGACGCTGCGGGACCCATCCTCTGCACGAACATCGGTCATCTGACCCTATTGACAGGGGAAGGACGCAAAGATAATTCTGAGGATATAACATTTCTTGAGAGGAAAATAAATGTGCGGAATTGCCGGGCTCTTTCTCAAGCGGTCGTCGCTCGAGCCCCAACTGGGTTCGATGCTCAGCCGGATGCTCACGGTGCTGTCGGATCGGGGTCCGGATAGCGCGGGTTTCGCCATCTATGGCAGAGGAACGGATGATCTCGTCAAGCTCACGCTGAGATTGCCGGCCGGATCCGAGGCGAGCGACGCCATTATTGCAACCGCGGAGCAGTTCGAGCTGAAACCCCCCGCCTTCCACGCCAACCATGTCGTTGTGTCCGTTCCCGCCGCCAAGTTGGAGGCTGTGCAGTCGTTGATCCGGCGATCGCCCACGCTGAGCGGGGTCGAAATAGTCGGCAGTGGAACGCGCATGGAAATCTACAAGGATGTCGGCCTTCCCGGCGACGTCGCCAGACGCTTTGATCTCGCCCAGATGTCGGGGACGCACGCCATCGGCCATACCCGGATGGCGACTGAGTCGGCGGTCACGACCAAGGGGGCGCATCCCTTTTCCACCGGAGTGGACCAGTGTCTGGTCCATAACGGGTCGTTATCCAATCATAACGGCGTGCGACGCAGTTTGCAGCGCGAAGGATTGTCGTTCGAGACCGACAACGACAGCGAGGTCGCTGCCGGATATTTGACCTGGCGGATGCGCGAAGGTGCGTCGCTCAAGGAAGCGCTTGCGCAAAGCCTGAAGGACCTCGACGGGTTTTATACTTTTGTCGTCGGCACCGAATCCGGCTTTGCCGTGCTGCGAGATCCTGTTGCGTGCAAGCCGGCATTGATGGCCGAGACCGACGACTATGTCGCTTTCGGCTCCGAGTATCGCGCGCTTGCCGAACTTCCCGGCATTGGTTCGGCGCGCGTTTTCGAGCCGGAGCCCGCGACCGTCTATGCGTGGGAGCGCAACTAATGCCGAGTGTCGATCTTTCGGAGGTCGAGCTGCGCGACCTCAATGCCGCGTTGCACAGGTTGCCCAAGGATACCAATGAAACGCATTGGACCATTCTCAATCCCGGCGGCAAACACTCGATCGCCTGCGGTGTGGATCTGCCGGTTACCATCGAGGTTGCCGGTCACGTCGGATATTACTGTGGCGGAATGAACTGCCACGCGACCATCATCATCGACGGCAACGCGGGCGCTGGCGTTGCCGAAAACATGATGTCGGGCGAGGTTCACGTAAAGGGCGACGCCAGCCAGTCGGCCGGCGCCACCGGACGTGGCGGCCTGCTGGTCATTGATGGCAACGCGTCCGCGCGCTGCGGAATCTCGATGAAGGGTATCGACATCGTGGTCAAGGGATCGATCGGCTCGATGAGCGCCTTTATGGCGCAGTCAGGCAATTTGGTCGTGCTTGGGAATGCCGGCGAGGCGCTTGGTGATTCCATCTATGAGGCCCGGCTGTTCGTGCGGGGATCCGTTGCAAGTCTCGGCGCGGACTGCGTCGAGAAGGAAATGGGTCGCGAGGATCGCGCGGCTCTCGACGCGGTTCTTGGACGAGCCGACATCACCGACGTGTCGGCGAACGACTTCAAGCTCTACGGATCGGCGCGCCGTCTCTATCATTTCCACGTCGATAACGCTGACGCTTACTGATCGGAGTCTTTCCATGGCCGCGCAAGACGCATCGGCGCAAGATTCGCTATTGCAAGACTCGCCATTGACCGTGTCGCACGGAACATTGCCGCGTTTTTCGGCGACGTTCGATCAGCATGTGATTGCAGAAATCCAGCGCGCGGCGGCAACCGGTATCTACGATATCCGCGGTGGCGGCGCCAAACGCAAGCTTCCGCATTTCGACGATCTCCTGTTTTTGGGGGCGTCGATCTCCCGGTATCCGCTCGAAGGATATCGGGAAAAGTGCGGAACCAATGTGGTGTTGGGGTCGCGCTTTGCCAGCAAGCCCATTGAACTCAAGATTCCGGTGACCATCGCGGGCATGAGTTTCGGTGCATTGTCGGGACCTGCGAAGGAAGCGCTCGGTCGCGGCGCGTCGGCGAGCGGCACGTCCACCACGACCGGCGATGGCGGCATGACCGCGGAAGAGCGCGAGCATTCCACGACATTGGTCTATCAGTATCTTCCTTCCCGCTATGGCATGAATCCCGAGGATTTGCGCAAGGCCGACGCGATCGAGATCGTGATCGGGCAGGGCGCGAAGCCTGGCGGCGGCGGCATGTTGCTCGGCCAGAAGATCTCGGCGCGCGTCGCCAAGATGCGAAACCTACCCGAAGGAATCGATCAACGCTCGGCCTGTCGTCATCCAGACTGGACCGGACCCGACGATCTCGAAATCAAGATCGAGGAGTTGCGCGAGATCACGGATTGGGAAAAGCCGATCTACGTCAAGGTTGGTGCCAGTCGCCCGTATTACGATACGGCGTTGGCGATCAAGGCGGGTGCGGACGTGGTGGTGCTCGACGGAATGCAGGGCGGCACCGCCGCCACCCAGGATGTATTCATCGAAAACGTCGGGCTGCCTATTCTTGCCGCGATCCGTCCCGCCGTTCAGGCGCTGCAGGATCTCGGCATGCATCGCAAGGTCCAACTGATCGTATCCGGTGGCATCCGCACCGGAGCGGATGTCGCCAAGGCGCTGGCGCTTGGTGCCGATGCCGTCGCGATCGGGACCGCGGCCCTGATCGCACTGGGTGACAACGATCCACGCCTGGAAGCCGAGTATCGGAAGCTCGGCACCACGGCCGGCGCTTACGACGATTGGCACGAAGGCCGCGATCCGGCGGGCATCACCACNCAGGATCCCGTCCTGGCGGCGCGCCTCGATCCNGTGAAGGCCGGGCGCCGGCTNGCCAATTATCTCGCGGTATTGACGCTCGAATGCCAGACCATCGCGCGGGCATGCGGCAAAAGCCACGTTCACAATCTCGAACCGGAAGATCTCGTGGCGCTGACGGTTGAATCGGCGGCGATGGCCGGCGTTCCGCTAGCGGGCACGAACTGGATACCCGGAAAATTCTAACGCCACCAAGGCCGGCACAGGGGATCGTTATGACTGTTAATCTCGAAGACATGGCCAAGCAGAAGGGCATCAGGTCATTTCTCATTTCCTACACCGATCTGTTTGGCGTTCAGCGCGCCAAGCTGGTGCCGGCGGCGGCGATCAATGCGATGGCGAAGGCCGGGGCGGGCTTCGCGGGCTTCGCGACATGGCTCGACATGACGCCGGCGGACGCGGATCTGTTCGCGATTCCCGATCCGGACAGTCTGGTGCAATTGCCGTGGAAACCCGAGGTGGGCTGGCTCGCGGCCGATCTGTGGATGAACGGTGCGGAGGTTGCCCAGGCACCGCGCAATCTGCTCAAGAAGCTCAAGGCGGAGGCGCAGGCAAAGGGCTTTCAGGTCAAGACCGGCGTCGAATGCGAGTTCTTTCTCACCACGCCCGACGGCCTTGCGGTTTGCGATTCCGCGGACCGGCAGGCCAAGCCCTGCTACGACCAGTCAGCCTTGATGCGCCAGTACGACATCATCGCAGAGATTTCCGACGCCATGCTGGCGCTGGGCTGGAAGCCATACCAAAGCGATCACGAGGATGCGAACGGTCAGTTCGAGATGAACTGGGAATATGATGACACGCTGATCACGGCCGATCGCCACTCCTTCTTCAAGTATATGGCGAAATCCGTTGCCGAGAAGCACGGCCTGCGTGCGACGTTCATGCCGAAGCCGTTTCTCGATCTCACCGGCTCCGGCTGTCACGCCCATGTTTCGCTCTGGCGCGACGGCAAGAACCTGTTCGAAAGCGAAACCGGCGAACTCGGCGTCTCGGATCTCGGGTATCACTTTATTGGCGGGATCATTCATTCGGCGGACGCGCTATGCGCGCTGTTCAATCCAACCGTGAACTCGTACAAGCGCATCAATGCTCCACGAACGACCTCGGGCGCCACCTGGGCCCCCAACACCGTAACGTATACCGGGAACAACCGCACCCACATGATCCGTATCCCTGAAGCCGGGAGGTTTGAGCTTCGGCTCGCGGATGCCGCGGCCAATCCGTATCTGCTGCAGGCCGGAATTATCGCGGCCGGTCTCGACGGAATTGAAAGCAAACGAGATCCTGGCAAGCGACTCGATATCAACATGTATACGGACGGACATCTGGTGAAGGACGCCAAGCGACTGCCCCTCAACATGCTCGATGCGCTGCGTGCGCTCGGCGAGAGCTCGACGATAAAGGGTCGTTTGGGCGAGTTCGTTCCCTCGTATCTCAAATTGAAACATGAGGAATGGAACAGCTATTGCCGTCACCTTACCCAATGGGAGCGGGACGCGACGCTGGATTGCTAGATCGTTTTCCAGTCCGGTGACTTCATCCTTCGAGACGCCGCGCGAAAGCGCGGCTCCTCGGGATCAGGCCTTCTCCATATCCGACTATGATTCGGCCGAACGGGAAGAAGCCCCGGCACACCTAATCGTGAGCCCGGCTGCCACGACGCGCCGTTGCCGCATCGACCGTATTGCTGAGCAGACAGGCGATCGTCATCGGACCGACGCCACCCGGGACGGGAGTAATCGCTCCTGCTGTTTCTACCGCTTCCACGAAGGCGACGTCACCGGTGAGCCGCGAACCGCCGGCATCATCCGTGACACGATTGATGCCGACGTCGATCACGATGGCGCCGGGTTTGATCCATTCGCCACGGATCATCTCGCGCCGGCCCGCCGCAGCCACCAATATATCCGCGGTCCGCACCAGAGCCGGGAGGTCCCGGGTTTTTGAATGGGCGACGGTGACGGTGCAGCCTTCCTTGAGCAGCAGTTGAGCCATCGGCTTGCCCACGATATTCGAGCGGCCGACGATGACGGCGTGCAATCCCGACAGCTCGGCGCCAACGGATCTCAGCAACATCATCGAGCCAAGCGGCGTGCACGGCACGATGCCGCCCGTTCCGGTAGCGACGAGACCGACATTGATCGGGTGAAATCCGTCGACGTCCTTTGCGGGATCGATGGCGCGGAGCACCCTGTCGGCGTTGATATCGGAAGGGAGCGGTAGCTGGACCAGTATGCCATCGACGGCATCGTCATGATTGAGCTCTTTTATCAGCGTGAGGAGCTCTGCTTCCGTGCTATCGGGCGGAAGGCGATGCTCAAAGGACGCCATGCCGGCCTCCAGGGTCTGCTTGGCCTTGGAATGGACATAGACCTGGCTTGCGGGATCGCTGCCGACGAGGACAACCGCGAGTCCCGGTTTGATGCCGCGGCCCACGAGTTTCGCGACGTCGCCGGCAATGATTACCCTCAATCGTGCCGCCTGAGCCTTGCCATCGATGATGTGTGCCGACATCGTTCAGTCCCGAAATACGACGGTCTTGTGCTCGTTGGCTAACGAACGTCCGTCCAGATGAAAGAATACCGCGCGAGCCAGTACGCGGCGTTCGATGTCCCGACCCTTGCGAACCAGATCTTCCGGACTGTCCTGGTGGCTGATGCGTTCGACGTCCTGCTCGATGATGGGGCCTTCGTCGAGATCCGCCGTCACGTAATGCGCGGTGGCGCCGATCAATTTTACGCCGCGTGTGTGAGCCTGATGGTAGGGCTTCGCACCCTTGAAGCCGGGCAGAAAACTGTGATGGATGTTGATGCAGCGACCGGAAAGGAACCCGGCGAGATCGTCAGACAGGATCTGCATGTAACGGGCGAGCACGACCAGGTCGGCGTTGGTCTTCGTGACGATAGTCTTGATCTGCGCTTCCTGCTGCGGCTTGGTTTCCCTCGTAATCGGCAGATAGTGGAAGGGTATCGAGCCAAAGTCAGTGCCGTTATAGGTCGCGCGCGGATGATTGGAGACGATGCCGACCACATCCATCCTGAGTTCGCCGATACGCCAGCGATAGAGCAGGTCGACCAGGCAATGGTCGAGTTTCGACACCAGTAGCAGCACCTTGCGGCGCTCGTTCCTCGGCGTGATCTCCCAAATCATCCGATAATGGTCGCCGATCGGCTTGAAGCCGGCGACAAGCTTCGGAATCTCCCGATCATCGTGGAGATTGAAGACAATGCGGGTGAAGAAGCGTCCGGTTTCGGTATCGTCGAACTGATGCGCCTCAAGGATGTTGCCGCCATGAGAGAACAGCTCGGCACTTACGCGGGCGACGATACCAGGCCGGTTCGGGCAGGACAGCGTCAAAAGATACGAGGTATCGGACATCAGAATCTCATGGCGCGAGATGGAGGGCGATCAAGGTATCCAGAAGTTGCGTTGAGCCATCGCAGGAAGCTCGGTGCGTAGCTGCGAAACGTTGCGACCTCGAAGCCGGGATCGTCATCGGCCTGCCAGAAGACGACCCCGATATGCGCAATCACTGTCGTTGCGACCGATCCTCGTCGAAAAGCGTCGGCGTGCAGATCGATAAAGGCACCGCGTTGCAGTAGCGACCGCGCTTTGTCGCCGGCGATGCGAAATACCCTGTAGCTTCCGGATTGATCGGAGATCGAGGCCAATCCCTTCAGCCTTTGCTCAAGGGAAGTCGGCCAACCGGTTTCGGGAGTATCGGTCAATGCGAGCCATGTCGCCGGCCCAGTGCCGATCCACGCCACTCGATCACCTTTGACGCGCACGGGGCCTTCAGGCAGCGAGAAGCCGAGTGCGGTTCCGAGCGCGGCTGCACTGATGTCCTTGCGGCTCATCACGGTGGCTATTCCGAAGCCGGATCGCTCCTCGACAATCAGCGAATTAGCCACGGACGCGCGCTCCTTCCGGATCGACGAAGACGGGATCGCAGATTTCAACCTCATTGTCGGGTCCGCGCACGGGATCGTGGACGATGACGCGTTCGCCGATACGATCCGGGCCGCGCTTCAGCAGAGCAAGGCCGATCGGGTGGCCAAGGGTCGGCGAAAAGGCCACGGAGGTGACGTAACCTTGATCGTTTGCCGCTATCGTCTGGGCGCCGTGCGGTATCAGGTGCCCACCCGCGCGCAGCCGTTCGCCGCCGAGCGGGCGAATGCCGACGAGCGATGGACGGTCCGGATCCGTCAAACCCGGCCGGCCGGCCATGACGCGGCCGATGAAATCTTTTTTCGCCGACATCATCCGGCCCATCCCGAGATCGCCTGCGGTGGTCTGGCCGCTGAGCTCGTTGCCTGCCGGGTGGCCTTTCTCGATGCGCATCACCCCGAGCGCCTCGGTGCCATAGGGGATGGCATCGAAGTTTTTTCCAACCTCGAAGAGTGCGCGGACGAGCCTGTCGCCATGCGACGCCGGAACGCTGATCTCAAAGGCGAGTTCACCCGAAAAGGAGAGGCGGAACAGCCGCGCGGGCACTTCCTGCCAGCGCATTTCGGCCGCCGCCATGTAAGGGAAGCGATCGTTCGACAGGTCGAGCATGGGCAGGAGCTCTTGCAGCAGCGCCCGCGAGCGTGGTCCGGCAACGGAATAGGTCGAGCATTGCTCGGTTACAGATGCAGCCTGGACATCGAGTTCCGGCCACAATACCTGTCGGGCGTAGTCAATGTGCTGCATGACCTTGGCCGCGTTGGCGGTGGTGGTGGTGACGAAGAAACGATCTTCGGCGAACCGCGTGGTGGTGCCGTCGTCCATCACGAAGCCATCCTCGCGCAGCATGATTCCGTAGCGCGCCTTGCCGATCGGAAGCGTCGAGAATGTGTTGATGTAGAGCCGGTCGAGCAGCCTGCCGGCGTCCGGGCCATGGACGTCGATCTTGCCGAGGGTCGAGACGTCGCAGATGCCGACGCCGTTCCGGGTCATCGTTACCTCCCGGTTGACGGTCTCCAGCCAGTCGCGTTCGCCCGGCCGCGCGAACCATTGCGCACGCTTCCACAGGCCCGCATCGACGAAAGTAGCACCTTGTTCGATCGCCCATTGGTGGCCGGCGGTGCGGCGTTCGGGGCGGAAATCCTCGTCGCGGTGATGGCCGGCGAATGCCCCGATCGCGACAGGTGTGTATGGAGATCGTGAAAGAATGGAGCCGGTTTCGGCGATGCTTCTTCCAGTCGCAGCGGCCAGCAGCGCGTGGCCGTTCAACTGGCTGGTCTTTCCCTGATCGGTGGCCATCCCGAGCGTGGTGTAACGCTTGAGGTGCTCGATCGAGGTGAAGCCTTCCTGTGCGGCGAGGCGGATATCGGTGTCCGTAACGTCGTTCTGGAAATCGACGAACGCCTTGGTCTTGTGCGCGCCGACGTGCCAAAGCGGCTTGACTTCAGATGCGTCTTCGGTGGTTCGCGGAATGGCCGATTTCGGAACGCTGCGACCCAGATCCCGAGCGATCCCCTCGGCTGAACGAACGCCGTCGGTGAGCGCCTCTCTGAGCGAAAAATGTCCAGCGGCCGCACCGACTGGAATCATGGTGGGCGAGGGTGTTGCCATCACGAATGCCTGAATCGCCTCCGACCAGACGGGCCGATCTCCGAGATTGCTTCCGATGCCGATCGAGGGGTTCCAGCCCCCGGCTACCGCGAGCAGATCGGTTTCAATCCGGCGTAGTTCTCCCTTGGCGTTGCGGACATCCACCGCGTTGACCGTCTTGCCATAGGCATCGGTAACCACGGCGCCGGTCAGGATTTCGACTCCGGCCTGGCGGACCTTGATCACCGCGGGCGATCCGGGATCGCTGCGCGCATCGACGACCGCCACGACCTGGACGCCCGCCGCCAGCAGATCGAGCGTTGTAGCCCAGCCGCTGTCACTGGTGGTGAAAACCACGGCGCGATCTCCCGGGGCAACGGCGAAGCGATTGACATAGGTGGCGACCGCCGATGCCGTCATCACGCCGGGCCGGTCGTTGCCGCCGAACACCAGCGGCCGCTCGATCGCGCCGCTGGCAAGCAGCGTTCGCTTGGCCACGATTTTCCATAGCCGTTGCCGCGGCTGGCGCGGCGGCGGAGCAGGCAGATGATCCGACACCTGCTCCAGCGCGCCATATTCCCGATCGTCGTAGGCGCCGAAAACCGCGGTCCGGTTGAGCAGGGTAACGTTGGGCAACGACCTCAATTCGGAAACCGTTGCGTTGACCCATGTGTCCGCCGGCAGCCCTTCGATCTCATGCCGTTCCGCCAGCAGGCGTCCGCCGAGAAGCCAGTCCTCGTTGACAAGGATGACGCGCACGCCCGATCGTCCGGCGGTGAGTGCCGCGGCCAATCCGGCGGGGCCGCCGCCGATCACAAGCAAGTCACAAAAATCATGCGCCCGGTCGTAGCTGTCGGGGTCGGGCAGCATCGAGAGCGCGCCGAGGCCGGCGGCACGGCGGATCAATGGCTCGTAGATCTTCTCCCAGAATTTCGCCGGCCACATGAAGGTCTTGTAGTAGAAGCCGGCGACGAGGAATGGCGCGAACAGCTGGTTCGCGGCCATCACGTCGAAGGCGAGGCTGGGCCAGCGGTTCTGGCTGGTCGCGTCCAACCCATCGAACAATTGTGCCGTCGTGGCACGGGTGTTCGGCTCAGAGCGGGCGCCGGTGCGCAGCGTGACCAGCGCGTTGGGTTCCTCACTTCCGGCAGTCAGGATTCCACGTGGCCGATGATATTTGAAGGAACGGCCGATCAGCTTGACGTCGTTGGCCAGCAGCGCCGAGGCCAGCGTATCGCCGGCGAAGCCTGAATAGTCCTTGCCATCGAAGGTGAAGGCGAGGGGCCGCGCCCGATCGATCAGGCCGCCGGAGGACAGGCGACTCACCGCGCAGCCTCCCGAGCCAACATGGCGTTCGATATCCGGTGCGTCCGTGTATCGCGCGTCACCATGATCCAGTTGCGGCAACCCTGGGCGTGATACCAGTGCTCGCGCATCGCGCCTGCGAAATTGTCGCGCAGATAAACATAGTCGTAGAAGCCTTCATCGGAAGTCGGGCGCACAGGTGCGGCGTCGCCGCGATAGACGAACTCGTGGACGTCGCGTTCGCCGCAATAGGGGCAGGGGATGCGCATCTTGCCGGCGTCCTCAGTGAAGATTGGGTTGGGCGCCTTGGCCCTTTTCGTCGATCAGATGCCCGGTTGCGAACCGGTCGAGGCGAAAGGCGGCAGCGGTCTGGTGCGGCTGGTCGGTGGCCAGCAGGTGGGCAAATGCCCAGCCGGATGCCGGCGTTGCCTTGAAGCCGCCGTAGCACCAGCCGGCATTCAGATAGAGGCCATCGAGTGGAGCGCGATCGATGATCGGCGATCCGTCCATCGTCATGTCCGCGATGCCGCCCCAGCTTCGAAGCAGGCGCGCACGTCCGATCATCGGCATGAGCGCCATGCCGCCCTCGCAAACGTCCTCGACCGTGGGCAGGTTGCCGCGGCTCGCATAGCTGTTGTAGCCGTCGATATCGCCGCCAAAAACCAGACCGCCCTTGTCGGACTGGCTGATATAGAAGTGTCCGGCGCCGAAGGTGATAACGCCGGGGATCAGTGGTTTGAGTCCCTCGGAGACGAAGGCTTGCAGCGCATGGCTTTCGATCGGCAGCCGCAGGCCCGCCATGTCAGCCACGCGCGACGAATGGCCGGCGACGGCCACGCCGACCTTTTTCGCCCGGATATTGCCGCGCGTAGTCTCGACGCCGACGATCGCGCCGCGCGTATCGCGGATAAAGCCGGTCAGTTCGCAATTCTGAATGATGTCGACGCCGCGATCGGACGCGCCGCGCGCATAACCCCAGACCACTGCGTCATGCCGCGCGGTGCCGCCGCGGCGTTGCAGCAGCCCGCCCATAATCGGAAAGCGCGCATGATCATAATTGAGAAAGGGCGCCAGCTTGCGCACGGCCGCGCGGTCGAGCAGGTCGGCATCGACGCCATGCAACCGCATCGCATTGCCGCGCCGCGCGAAGGCGTCGCGTTGCCCGTCGGAGTGATAGAGGTTGAGGACGCCGCGCTGGCTGATCATCGCATTGTAGTTGAGATCCTGTTCGAGGCCCTCCCATAGTTTCATCGACCACTCGTAGAAAGGAGTGTTGCCGTCGAGCCCGTAGTTCGAGCGGATGATCGTGGTGTTTCGCCCGGCATTGCCGCCGCCGATCCATCCCTTTTCGATCACCGCGACATTGGCGATGCCGTGCACCTTGGCGAGGTAATATGCCGTTGCCAATCCGTGGCCGCCGCCGCCCACGATCACCACGTCGTAGGCCTCGCGCGGGTTGGCGTCGCGCCAGGTTCGCTGCCATTGGCGATGACCGGACAGGGCGTTGCGCGCGAGGCTGAGGATCGAAAAGCGGGCCATGGANCTCGTGAAATATCGTTGATCGAGAAGAAACTTACGCGCTAAAAGCNNTTCAGATTTGATCGCAGGCGACGTTTTCATGCCCAAAAGCGACAAGGTGGACGAGGTTCCTGTCCGAACCCTCGGGCTGCTNCTGATCGACGGATTCGCGCTGATGTCCTACGCCTCGGTGATCGAGCCGTTTCGGGCGGCCAACACATTGGCGGGCCGCGAGCTCTATCGCTGGACTCACATTTCGGTTGATGGCCACAAGGTCAGCGCTTCGAATGGTGCCAGCATCCTCGCCGATCACGCGGTGGGAGATCCGATTGCGTGCGACACGCTGTTCGTGTTTGCCGCGGGCGACCCGGCGCAGTTCTCCGACTCCCGGACGTTCGCCTGGCTCAGGCGTCTCGCCCGTTCGAATGTGCGGCTGGCCGGGGTTTCGGGAGGGCCGTTCCTGCTGGCGCGTGCCGGTGTGCTTGCCGGCTATCGGGCGACGATCCATTGGGACCACCAGCCCGCTTTCCTGGAAGNGTTTCCGACGCTTGCCATCGAACCCGGCCTCTATGTGATCGACCGGCGCAGGCTCACTTGTGCCGGCGGTACCGCCGGGCTCGACCTTGCCATCGAACTGATCGAGCGCGAGCACGGGCACAAGCTTGCCGCCCAGGTNAGCGAATGGTTCATCCGCACCGANCCGCGNCCGGCCGGNAAATCGCAGCGGCTGAGCCTGCGGGAACGTGTCGGCATCAGCAACGACCGCGTTCTCAGGGTTTTGGCGAAAATGGANGAGACGCTGGAGGAGCCGACTGGAATGCATGAGCTGGCAAAACTGGCCGGCGTATCGTTGCGCCAGCTCGAAAGGCTGTTCTCCGCACATCTGCATGAGACGGTGACCGAACGTTACCTTCGCATCCGCCTTGAGAAAGCGGCAGAGTTGCTGCGCAAGACCGGCTTGTCGGTGACCGCAGTCGGCGTCGCCTGCGGTTTCCAGAGCAGCAGTCACTTCTCCCGGGCCTTCAAGGCACGTTATGGAAAGACGCCGAGTTCGGAACGGCGTCCTGGGTGGCGTTAGAACCGGCTCAGGGTCGAAGATCGCGACGGCGTGCGTCGGGCTTCGAACGCCCGGCACAAATTCGTGCCCGCTGCCCCGGGCGGGCCAAACAGCATCTCGCCGGTCGTGCCGCCGATGCCCCAGAGAACCAGCGACGGTGATCGATTCCGGCCGAGCGATGGTATAGTTTGACTGCTACCGCTTGTCAGCGGCGATGTCCCTATTGTTGTGACGGCCTTCTCGCTAGCCGGTGGTTTGGCAGATGATGCAGAAAATGGAGGACTACATGACTGATCTCACACACGACATGACCGACATGATGCCCCGCCGAGGTTTATTCGGCCGTTTCGCCGGCGCGATGGTACTCGCGCTCGCGGGGTTTGCGACGACGCCGGTGCGCGCAGAAACCGCGGCAGCGCCATCCGACGGGCCGGACTGGCCGGGAGTGCTGAAGGGACGTCATCGCCAGGTGGTGGACGCCTACGATGCCAACGCCGGATTCCCGCTTGCGTTCGCGTACTCGTTCCTGGTGCCGCACGGACCGCCGAGCGCGAGCTCGGTTGCCGCGACGGCGGTCGTCGTCCTGCGCCACGGTGCGTTCCCGATCGCGCTCGGCAGCGAGATGTGGCAAAAATACAAGATCGGGGAGTCGTTCAAGATCCTCGATCCGGAGACCAAGGCACCGGCGGTCAAGAATCCGTTCCTGCATCCGAAGCCTGGCGTGCTTCTGGTTGACGATATGGCGGTCGACCGGCTGCTCGCGAACGGCACGGTGATCGGCGCCTGCAACCTGGCGCTGCGGGTGCAGAGCAAGATGCTCGCCGGCAACGCCGGCGTGAGCGCGGACGAAGCCGCCAAGGAGTGGGCGGCAAATGTGGTCCCGGGCATCACCATCATTCCATCCGGAACATGGGGGGTGAACCGCGCGCAGGAAGCCGGCTGCACGTACTGCGCGGGCGGCTGATTTTCAACCGGGATCGTGCCAAACAGAAAACGGCGCTGTTGCCAGCGCCGTTCCGGTGCACCTGCGCGTATGAACAACCAACGCGCAAGCGCCAATCGATCACACGAACTAGGTTATTGCGCTTGAGGGCGAAGGTTTCGGGACGCGGGCTAGAATGAGGTTGGCCAATACCTCGGTTAGCCTTCGGGTTGTCCAGTCGCTGTCGTGCAGTCGCGTATTGTCGCCGGGATCAACGATTCGGTCGAAGGAGATATTCTCAACTTCGTGCCAGCCCTTCATCAGTTCAAAGCGCCGAAACAGATTGACCTGATCCGCGCGACTGACATCGGCAATCGCGGAGACCATTCTGTCTGTGGCGGCCCGGCTGACCGGCGTCAGCATGGCTGGTACGTATTGTGGATCCATCAGGACGATATCGATCGAGTGTTCATCACGAAAGCGTTGGATACCCTGGCGAAGCGCCGCAATCGTCTCGTCGTGCGAAGGCGGATTGTCTTGCTTGCTTTGCCAGACCGCGTTGGTGCCGATCTGCCAGATTACCAGCCTCGGCTTCTCGACAATCACGTCGCGATCCAAGCGGTCGCGTTCCTTTGGTGCCTCCTCACCCCCCACTCCGCGGTTGATTACGTCGATCCTGGGGTTCGCATACTTGTCCCTTAGAACGGCTTCCAGCCGGTAGGGATAAGCAACGATCCCNCCCTTCTCCAGCTGTGGTCGATGAGCCCAGGGCCACGATCTTGACACTGCTCGCGGCTTCGATGGCCTCAGCCAGATTTGGCAGGTCGTATTCGAATGGGGCTGGCTGCACGGGAATTTGCAGAGGTGAGCTGTTCATGCTGCGACCCTTCATCTGGGCCCGCTATTGTCCGGAACGGGCGCTTCAAGATGACCATCATAACACTCATTTTTTGCGACCTGCGTGGGTGTCGGCCCTGCCAGCTGGAGTCCGCGCCTTTTTTGGCCAACTTCCTGGCCAATTGAGTAGAGCTGTAGCCGCACCGCTAGTCCGACGAGATATCAGAGCTGGCTGTACCAAACCTCGTCTCCTGGACGAACGCGTTTTCTGGCGTTTTGGGCGCTGATGATCGCTCGATCATGCTGAGCGCGGCCACGGCAGCCGCATTGACGTGATCGACGCAGCACTGCTCGGCAAGGTCGGGGTCGCCATTCTGGATGGCGCGCCAGATCGCCGTGACCTCGCGCAGGCTTTTGTTATTTCGTTTTGGCTGCGACATCGACGTAATTCGCAAGAGCGTAATCCGATCGTGCAGCGGCCTGAGCATTCGTCCGACAAAGGAATTCTGACAGCCGCCGATGAGCGCAGCGTAGAATTCCGACTTGGCTTCGAGCGCCGTCATCAAATCGCCTTCGGTGAACGCGACCTTCAATTTGGCGAGTGCATTCCCGATCCTGCGAACTACGGCGGGGTCGCGTAGGCGCGCGCATTCACGTCCGGCAAATCCTTCGAGAACAGCGCGAGCCGCGTAGAGCTGTTTTGCTTCCTCAAGACTGATGGTGCTGACGACGGGGCCGCGATGGGGAACCGTGTTGACCAGGCCACTTGCCTCCAGCAACCGGAGCGCCTCGCGGATCGACGGCCGGCTCACGCCGGTCATCTCGCAAAGCTCGCGTTCGACCAGGCGCTGTCCGGGCTTGAACGTTCCCGACATGATGGCTTCGCGCAATTTCTGCGCGACCATCGAGCGGACGGTTGGAACGTCCTCGATCCGGAGCGCCAATTGCAGTCCAATGTCCTCGTCCATCGTTTTTCGCTCTCGTTCTATCGTCTGCAATGAACGGTCACCACGGCATCTTGGCCTGATGTTTCAGCCATTGATATTCGCTTACAGCTCGATGGTTTGCGCTCATGCGATGGACCAGCCCCCATCGATCGGCAGGGTCGCGCCCGTAAGGTCTTGCGCGGCCTGGCTGCACAGGAAGACAGCCATCGCACCGACGGCTTCCATGGCGATGAACCGTCCCGTCGGCTGGCGTGTCGACAGATAGTCGCGCGTCGCCTCGTCGATGCTGCGTCCTTCGGCGGCCGCGATCGATGAAATTTTCTCCTGAATGGCCGGTGTCGGCAGTGTGCCCGGGCAGAGCGCGTTGCAGGTAATTCCGCTCATAGTCGTCTCGATCGCAACCGCCCGCGTCATGCCAAGGATGGCGGTCTTGGTCGTTACGTAATCGATTCGGTTGGCGACGGCGCGGGTCGAATAGATCGAGGCCATATTGATGATGCGGCCCCAGCCGCGGTTCTTCATGGCAGGCAATGCGAGGCGGATCAGATGAAACGGTGCCGACAGATTGACGGCCAACGCTTCCTCCCATCGTTCCGGTGCAAAGTCTTCGACCGGCGCAAAATGCCGGACCACCGCGTTGTTCACCAGAATATCGATCGCGCCGAGGCGGCCGAGCAGGTCGGCCATCATGGTCTCAATGGACGAACGCTGCGACAGGTCGGCGGCCACGCTCACCGCTTCGACGCCAAAGCGGGACCGAAGACGATCCCTTGTCTCTTTCGGCTCGACCAGATCGTGCAGGACAATATTGGCCCCCGCGCCGGCAAGGCTTTCCGCCACGGCCAGTCCGAGGCCGGCCGTAGCTCCGGTCACGAGAACCCATTTGCCCTTCAGCATCGGACAGGACTCCAAGGCTATTTCCTAAGGCTATTTCTTCTGGTCCAGTTCGGCGAATACTTCCCGCGCATTGCGGAAAGCATCGACGCCGGCCGGCACGCCGCAATAGATCGCAACCTGCATGAACACCTCGCGTATTTCCTCGCGGGTAGCGCCATTGGTCAGCGCGCCCCGGACATGGGTCTTGAGCTCGTGCGGGCGGTTGAGGGCGCACAGCATTGCGAGATTAAGGAAGCTGCGCGTCTTGTGGGTCAGGCCATCGCGGCCCCAGACATAGCCCCAGCAATATTCCGTCGTGAGGTCCTGCATCGGACGATTGAAGTCGTCGGCCGACGCGATGGCCTTGTCGACGAATTCGTCGCCAAGCACGCCTTTGCGGATTTTGAGGCCTCGATCATATGTCGCCTTATCCATGATGTTATCCAATCTTCCGGTGTTGCAGGGACTGAGTTAATTCTTCGGCCAGAACGGCTGGGCCAGCGCCAGTTGCGGCGGGAATACCGTGACCGGCACACCGGATTGCCATTGCACGATGGTCATGCCGGCCCCGACGCGGCGGCCCTTTTCGTCGAACTTGATCTCGCCGAGCGGATAATATTTGGACGGACCCGCGTCCATTGAACGTATCGCATCGGCCACGGCAATCCGGTCGGCCTTGCCGGCCTTTTCAAGCGCGTCCTTGATCACCCACATGTCGCCGTAGGTGGAAATCGCGTTCTGCGTCATCCAGGGTTCCTTGTAGCGGGTCTTGAGTTCCGCAATCAGCGCTTCGTGACCCCTGGCGCCCCAGCTTGCGACGCAGGTGAGCACACCCTGCAGCAATTCCGGACTGACGGTCTGCAGCATGTCGGGTTCGGCGATGGCGATGCCGAACGAGATGGTCGGAATCTTGCCTTGTCCCAGGCCGAACTCATTCATTTTCTCGAGCAATAGTTTTGCGTCGGAAATCACGGTTGGCAGGAAGAACAGGAGGTCAGGTTTCGCCGAGCGAACCTTCTGAACCAGCGAGGTGGCGTCGGTCAGCGGCGGCGTAAAGGTTTCGTCGACGATCAATTGCAGCCCGTTCTCGGCGAGCAGGCCCTCTCGCATCGACTTTGCCGATGCGACCGACGCGCCGGTGTTGTCGGTGATGATCGCAACGGTCCTGGGTTTCTTGCCCGAAGATGCTTCCGCCAGCTTCACGATCTGCGGCAGCGCCTGCCTGGCCTGGGATCCTGCGGTGGCCGAGGTCTGAAATACATATTTGAAACCGCGATCGGTGATCAGATCGGAATAGGAGAGGGTGAGAACCGGCAGATTGGCCCGTTCCGTGACTTCCGTGACCGCGAGCGTGAACGAGCTCAGATAGGCCCCGCTCGCTGCCACCAGATCGGGTTCCTGCGCGACCATGCGCTGTGCCGCATTTTTCGCTTTCTCCGTGGTGTCGCCGGAGTCGAGGACGACCAGCTTGAGCTTGGCGCCGCCGAGCGACTTCACGCCGCCTTGCGCATTGATGTGATCCACCGCCATCTCGGCGCCCTCGCGCATTACCGTTCCCGGCCGCGCATAGAGGCCGGAGATCGGCACCAGCAATCCGACCTTCACTTCTGAGGATGCTTGCGCCCACGCACGAGACGATATCAATCCGATCGATGCGCCGGCGAGCAGCGTGCGTCGTGTGATCTTGTCCATGACGATGACCTTTTTTGAATTGACGAGACAGGTTCAGATCAGGATTTTTTCGGCCAGAAAGGTGCCGCCATTGCAAGGTCTTGCGGAAACACCGTGACAGGTACGCCGGACTGCCATTGCACGATCACGACACCGGCGCCCACGCGGCGGCCTTTTTCGTCGAACTTCAGTTGACCGCCGGGGTAATGTTTCGAAGGACCGCCATCCATGGTCCGGAAGGCCTGCGCGACGCTAAGGCGATCGGCTTTGCCGGCCTGTTCCAGCGCCGCCTTCATCAGCCACATATCGCCGTAGGTCGAGATGACATTCTGTGTCATCCAGGGCTCTTTGTATTTTGCCTTCAGTTCGCTGATCAGATCTTCATGGCCTTTGGAGCCCCAGTTGGCGACGATCGTCATGATGCCCTGGACGACCTCGGGGCCGACGCTCTGCAGCATGTCGGGTTCCGCAATCGTGATGCTGAAGGAGACCGTTGGAATTTTGCCCTGACCGAGCCCGAACTCGTTGATTTTTTCGAGGCCAAGTTTGGCGTCCGAAATGGCGTTCGGCATGAACAGCAGGAGATCGGGGCGGGCCGACCTGACCTTCTGGATCAGCGAGGTAGCGTCGGAAAGCGGTGGCGTCCACACTTCCTCCACGACCAGTTGAAGGCCTTCCTGCGCGAAGATCTTTTCCTTGAGCGCCTTGGCGGTCGCGACTGATGTCGCGGTATTGTCCATCAGCATCGCCACCGTCTTCGGGCGTTTGCCGGAAGCGGCTTCGGCAAGCTTCATCAGTTCGGGCAGGCCGAGCTCCGACTGCCGGCTGGCGGGTGCTGCCGTCTGAAAGATGAATTTGAAGCCGCGCTCGGTCAGCAGATCCGAATAGGATAGCGTCAGCATCGGAAGTTCGGCGCGCTCCGTTACCTCGGTCACGGCCAGCGTAAAGGAGCTCAGATAGGAGCCGGTCGCGGCAACCAGATCGGTCTCCTGCGCCACCATGCGCTGCGCGGCGTTCTTGGCCTTTTCCGTGGTGTCACCGCAATCGATCACGACGAGCTTGAGCTTCGCGCCGCCGAGCGACTTGATGCCGCCTTGCGCATTGATGTGCTCAATGCCCATCTCCGCGCCCATGCGCATCACCTGCCCCGGACGGGTATAGATGCCGGAAAGCGGAACGATCAGGCCGACCTTGACCTCGGCCGGTTGCTGCGCCCGTGCCATCGTCGATAGTCCCACGGCTGCCGCGCCGGAGAGCACGGTTCGACGCGTTACTGACGCTTTCAACGACTCTTTCGATACTTTTTCCCGGCTCATTCTGGCTCCTGCGAATTCGTACGTTATTTGATGTTTGTCACATGCCGAGATAGGCCTTGCGGACGCGGTCGTCCGCCCGCAACGTCTGATTGTTGCCTTCGAGCGCGACGCGGCCGGCCTCGAGGACGTAGCCGTGGTCGGCGGACTCCAGCGCTTCCGCCACGCGCTGTTCGACCAGCAGGATCGTCAGCTTCGATTGCTGGCGGATTTCGATCAGCCGTTCGAAGATGAAATCCGCAATGCTGGGCGCGAGGCCCATCGATGGTTCATCCAGCATCAGCAGTTTGGGCGACGAAGCCAGTCCGCGGCCGATCGCCAGCATCTGCTGCTGTCCGCCGGACAAGGTTCCCGCGAATTGGCCGCGGCGTTCGGCCAGCACGGGCAGCCATTCAAAGATACGTTCGATATTGGCTTTCCACTCGCGGCGACCGGCCTCGGTTATGGCGCCCATTTCGAGATTTTCCATCACCGTGAGCGATGGAAAAACCTGGCGTCCTTCCGGGACATGGGCGATGCCGAGNTGCGCGCGTCGCGCAGGCCGCACAGACANCAGNTCGGTATCCTCGAATGTGATCGTGCCCGTGCTTGGCCGTACGATTCCGGAAATCGTCTTGAAGAGAGTGGTTTTGCCGGCGCCATTCGGTCCGACGATCGCGACGAACTGTCCCTGTTCGACCTTGATCGAGACGCCGTTCAAGACCGGGATGGCCGAGTAGCCGGCGCTCAGCCCTTCAATGCGGAGCATGCGCCACCCACTTCTTGCCGAGATAGGCCTCGATGACGCGGCTGTCGCGGGTGACGACTTCCGGCTCGCCCTCGACGATGACGGCGCCGTGGTCGAGAACNAGGAAGCTGTCGACCAGGCGGACCATGGCCTGCATCGTGTGTTCGATGATGGCGATGGTCATGCCGTCGCTGGCAAGCCGCTGAATTACAGCGACGACCTCGTTGGCCTCGTCATGTCCGAGGCCTGCCAGGGTTTCGTCAAGCAACAGGATGCGCGGCTGCCCGGCCAGCGCGCGGGCCAACTCCATCAGCCGCAGTTCCTTGGTCGTTAGCTCGCCGGCGATGCGCCCGGAGATATCAGACAGGCCGACCCGGGCAACCGCTTCGGCCGCCAGTTGCCTGGCTTCGGCGTCTGTCCTGGTCCGTATGTAGGCGCCGACCACCACATTGTCGGCTATCGACATCCGCAGGAACGGACGCATGATCTGGAAGGTTCTGCCGATACCCGTTTCGCAGATTTCGTGCGGCTTGCGGCCCGACATGTTGCGGCCGTCGATGAGAATTTCGCCCTGATCCGGCCGCAGGAAGCCGTTGAGCAGATTGAACACGGTGGTCTTGCCCGCGCCGTTAGGGCCGATAATGCCGAGAATCTCGTTTCGCCGGAGTTTGAAGCCGACATCCCGGACGGCCATCAGCCCGCCGAAGGCACGCGACAGGTTGCGGACCTCGAGAACGACGTCATCGGCCATCTGGGACCGTTCGGGACGCGGTCGCGCCGGTGGCGCTGGGTCGGCGGCGGTGAGTGGAAGATCTGGGAGTGGAAGATCTGGCGAGCCGGTTATCACCGCGGCGTGCGGCGCGGAGCGCTTGCGCCAAAAATCGCGAAACTTCCAGAACAGCCCCTCGGGCGCCACGAGTATGACGCATATGATTGCCAGCCCGAAGATCACCCCCTGAATGCCGGGAAGGTAAGAACCCGCCTCGGCATTGAGCGTTTCGGCGAGAGGGATCAGGATCACGGATCCGATCACTGGGCCCCAGACCGTTCCGACACCGCCGAACATGGCGACCGTCAGCGCCTGCGCCGACACCAGCATGCCGAATACCGACTGTGGGGTCACCACCAGCAGCACCACGGCGTAGAATCCGCCGATCGCTCCGGCGATCGCCCCGCTCAGGACGATGGCGCGAAGCTTCCAGGCAAGCGTGTTGATTCCCGCGGCTTCCGCGGCGGCCTCATTCTGCTTGATCGCACGCAGCGCCATGCCGAAACGCGAGCTTTCGATGCGCAGCGTCAGCAGGATCGTTCCCAGCATCATCGCCAGTGCCAGCAGCGTATAGATGCGGGGGTCGCCGAATTGCATATAGGCAATCGGATTGTCGCGCTTGATCGGCAGGGTGATTTCCTGAAAGCCGAGCCACTCAAACACGTAGAGGATGGCGAGCGGGTAGGCGAGCATCGCCAGTGCGAAGTAATGTCCCTGCAACCGGAACGTCGGAAAGCCGATCAGCAGTCCGGCTAGTCCGCCGAGCATCGCGGCGACCGGAATCAGGATCCATGGCGACAAATCGAAGTAGATCTGGCCAAGCGCGACCGCATAGGCGCCGATGCCGAAGAAGGCGGCGTGACCGAAGGAGATCAGTCCGGTGTATCCGCTGAGCAGATTCCAGGACAGGCCGAACACCGCCCAGACCGGAACCAGCGTCAACACCAGCTGATAGTATGAATTGCTGACGCTGAGCGACAGCGCCGCATAAAGCAGGGTGAAGACGATAACCGGGAGCAGCGAACGCAGTCCGGGCATCGTCAGGTCCTCTCGACCATTCGCCCGAAGAAACCTTGCGGACGGAAGAAGATGATCAGGAGAAAGACCACGAAGATCGCCGCGTTCTGCAACTGGGTCGGCAGCACCAGGGTCGACATCTGCTGCACCAGGCCGATCGTCATGCCGCCCCAGAAAGCGCCGATGATGCTGCCCATGCCGCCGAGCACGACACCGGCATACATGACGATGACGTATTCGACGCCGACAAAGGGATGAAAGGGATAGTTGGTGGCCAAGAGGCCGCCCGCAATCGCGGTAATGCCTGTGCCAAGCGCGAAAGCAACGCGATGCGCGCGATCGACGTCGATTCCCATATAGGTTGCCGCGGTGGGATTGTCCGCCGCCGCGCGAAGTGATTTTCCGACCCGCGACCGGGTGATCAGCAACGTCAGTAGCGCCATGGTGACGAATGAAACAATGGCGTCGATGCCGCGCGCCTTGTTGATGAAGACGCTGATGTCGAAATACGGGCCAAGTTCCCAGGCTGAACTCGACAACGGTGTGCGGATCGAGGCAAGCACCGAACCGAACACAATCAAGCCGCCGTTCTGCAGGATCAGTGCGATCCCCAGCGTCAGAATAAGCTGGGCATAATGGCCGTCTCCCTCAAGCGAGGACGAGCGGGTGCCCGATACGCGCGAGATCAAGGCGAGATGGACCGCGTAGCCGAAGACGGCGAGCACCGGACCGGCCAGCAGGATGGCGACGAACGGCCCGACGGCGTTTCCGAACGTGGTCTGAATCCCGAGCGCGGTGAAAAGATAGAACGCCGCATACATGCCAAGCATCATGAAATCGCCATGGGCGAAGTTGATGACGCGCATGACGCCGAAGATCAACCCGAGCCCGACGCACATCAAGCCGTAGATGGCGCCGATCAAAAGCCCGGCGGTCAACGCTTGCAAGAAGCCTTCCAGCGCCTGCGTCACCGGCGGCCTCGCGCAGCGATGGGGTATCGTTGCGTATTGCCGGTAGCTCCCGATCCGGTCATTGCCCCCCCCATTTCCGTTCGGCGCTGCCGGTCATGCCGATCGCATCGCCCGTCGAGTAGAGCCGGCAGAGACCCGCGATCACGCGGCTGTCGGCGAGCGATGCGCAATCGTCGACAAGCTGTTCCAGGCGCTTTGCGCATCCATCGCCGATCAGGCCGCCGGCAGCTTGCCGGAAGCGGACCCGGATTTCCTCCGGCGTTGCGGCGATGACATTGTCGAGGCGCTGACGCACGGTCGCTCCGTTGCGCAGGCCAATGACGATCTCGGCGCCCTGGTTCGCCGGGAATGCGGCGGTGAAACCGGGCTCGCTTCGCAGATCGGTCCGGTCGACCAGCCGAAGCGTTTCCGGATCGTCGATCTGCGCGTAGTTGTCTTCTTCGAGCGCACCGCGCGCGAGCACGGCGGCGACGCTGAAAGGAATGCTCATCTTGGCCTGCAACGCATTCCGGAACGGTCCCCTGGAATCGCAGCCGGGATAGCGGGCCGCCGCCTCGGGGACGCGTATCGAGACGGTCTCGATGTCCTCTGAGTTTCCGAGTTGGCGCGCGACCAGCAATGCTGCTTGCGCGGAGGTTTGCGCGAAATTGCAGGCTGGGGCCGGCTTGTTGTAGACGGTCATGATTTCCGGCTGACGGCCGGCAAACAATCGGATGCCGGCGGGTGCGGGCTGTCGGGAAAAGGCAGCGAACAGTCCGGCTTCGCCTTCGAGGATCGTTTCGGAGGCAACGGCACCGGCTTCCGCAAGCTCAATCGCCGCTATCGCGTTACGCGCCGCAAAACCCGGATGGAAATACATTTCGGAGCCGCCTGTGCGTGGCCATTCGTTCAGGCCTGAGGATGTATTGGCGGCAATGGAAACCGCGCTGGTCGCGGCATCTTCGGTGAGACCAAGGGCATGGCTGCCCGCGAGCGCTGCGCCGAGCGGGGCTACCAGTCCGGTTGGACGGTAGAGCCGCGCCAGATCTGCGGTAAAAAGCGCGGCGCCAATTTGTGCGCCGGCCTCATAACCGACGATCGCGGCGGCCAGAAATGTTGCGCCGGACAGTTTCGTTCGCTCCGACAATGCGAGCAGCGTAGGCCAGATCACAACACCATGGTGGCAGATGCTGGCGGCGTGCATATCCTCGCGTACCAGGCCGTGGCCGAGCGTCGCATTGGCGAAGGCCGCATCGCCTGGCGTCGCGAACTTGCCGGTCCCGATGATGGTTGCGCCGCCTTCGACGGCGCGCGCGATCCCGATCGCCTGACGGCTCCAGGGGTGGTCCTTTGCCTCGAACGCACAGGAGAGGAAATCCAGCAGGCAGATTTTGGCCTTGGCGATGACATCCGCATCGAAACGCCCGAGATCGACCGCAAGCGCTGCGCGCGCCAACTGTCGGGCCAAAGACGCCTCGGCTGGTCCGATCGACCCGATCGTCATTGCAATCGCCCCTTGCTTGATTGGCGCGCGGATCTAGCCGCGCATTTCCACCCCGGCCCATTCCTCAAGGACTTTCGCGATCGAGGTGAAGTCGGATGAAGGGCCGAATTTGGCATTGGTAATCGCAAGCATCTGTCGGACCACCGAACCGCAGACCATCGGAACACCCATGGCCTCGGCCTCATCGACGCAAAGCCGCACATCCTTGTAGGAAAGGCCGGTGGTGAAGCCGAAGTCGAAGGTGCCGGTAAGCACCGCGCGGGGGAACTTGTCCTCCGATGCGCTGTTACGCCCGCTGCTGGCATTGATGATGTCGATCAGCACCCTGGCGTCGACGCCACCCTTGACGCCCATCGCCACCGCTTCGGAGGTGATCACCAATGCCGCCGCCGCCATCAGATTGTTGGCGAGTTTCGCGGTCTGCGCGGTGCCCGGCTTGTCGCCGCAATAAAACAGCTTTCCGAAATGCTTCAGGATCGGCTCGACGGTCTCGTAAGTTGCTTTCGGACAGGAAACCATCACCGCGAGCGTACCGTTCACCGCGCCCTTGACGCCGCCGCTGACGGGCGCATCGACTAGCGTCAGCTTCCGGGGCTTGAACCCTTCGGCGACCAGCTTGGCCGCGCCGGGTCCGCTGGTGGACAAGTCGATCACGATGCTGGCGCGGTTTCCGGCAATGATTCCATCGGGCCCCAGCGCGACGGCTTTGACGATATCCGGGGTCGGCAGGCTCATCAGGACAATATCTGCGGCGGAAGCGACCTCGGCCGGCGATTTTGCAAGACGGGCACCTCGCGTAACCAGCGCTTTGGTCGCCTCAGCCTGCGTGTCGTAAACGCACAACGTATGGCCGGCGTCGAGCAGTCGCCCGGCCATTGGTCCGCCCATGCGGCCGATGCCAACAAAGCCGATGGTCTTTTCCGCCATTGATTCTCTCCCTGTCGCGCTGCTTGCGGCGGGCGCTTTTTGTTGTTTGTCGCGGCAAAAGGTTCCCGGGACGCTTCCGGCGAATGTCCAGATTGTCAGTTAATCTGTCAAGAATAAGATTTGATGTCGACACGGTCTGTTCCGCCAGAATAGGATTTGAATAACAGCAAGTCGGGGAATTCGCTCAGTGCGACAGGATGACGGGCAAGGGGCCGGCGCGATTCTCGGGGATTTCGTTGCCGCCGTCACATGGCTGGATGTCGCGGCGCAAAGTCACGAAGCGAAGCGCTCGATTCTGAACTTCTTCGCCACCGCGCTCGGTTCTGCCTACGATCCGGCGGTGACATCCGCGCTGCGGACGTTGTCTCCCTTCAGCGGTGCGGCGACATCGGCCATCATTGGAAGGCCGGAGCGGTTCGATGCGTTTGTCGCTGCCTTCATCAATGCGATTTCGGCCAATCTGCTCGATTTCGACGATACCCATCTGGAAACGATCATCCATCCGACTGCCCCGGTCGCAGCACCGGTNCTGGCGCTGGCGCAGGCGCGGGGGTTCTCCGGCCGCGACGTCCTGATGGCNTTCATTCTCGGGGTGGAAGTTGAGTGCCGGATCGGCAATGCGGTTTCACCGGCCCATTACGCNCGGGGCTGGCACATCACTTCGACCTGCGGGGTGTTCGGCGCCGCGGCCGCCTGCGCAAAGCTGCTCGGGTTGTCGGCCGACGGCATCAAGAATGCGATCGGAATCGCCGCCAGCCAGTCGGCCGGCATCGTCGAGAATCTCCCCACCGCGGCCAAGAACGTCAGTGTCGGCAACGCCGCGCGCAACGGTCTGTTCGCAGCGTTGCTGGCCGCGGAGGGCTATTCTGCCTCGGCGCGCGCGATCGAAGGGCCGCTCGGCTGGGCGCGCGCCATGGGAGACGAGCCCGATCTCGGACGTCTGGTTGGTGGCCTTGGCCAGAGCTGGGAAATCGCGAAGAACACCTACAAGCCCTACCCCGCGGGCATCGTCTTTCACGCTGTTATCGACGCCTGCTT
>JGI24140J50213_10000102_pt1 | contig 36281 bp, 27 predicted proteins | sample BarGraIncu00222A_FD_50213 | JGI IMG/M metagenome (IMG submission 50213)
GTCACCACGGTCGCACCGGGATCACCCGGCATTCCCGCACGCGATGGTTTTAACCGCTTATTTCGCGCTCTCCCCGGTGACCGGGCTTGTTTGCCACCGTCGCTTGCGGATTGCTCCGCCAACTTGACGCCAGCGTCGGGGCGTCAGGACCACACGACTTCGCCGTCCGCGTTAGCGCCGTTCGTCCGCGCAAAACGTTTGCGCTGCGTGCTTCCGCGTCCATCGCATCCCCTGCCCTACGTCCGTGACGATCGCGAAACGCCCCTCTGTGTTGGGCCGGGATGCCAGCGATGTAGAAGTGATTTGCGTCAAATGGGAACAGGAATATTTTTGCGAAGGGGGCTGGACAGGCGAACCACTGATTTGCCCGTCAGGCACAATCACCGTGTGCGACGCGCGCCTTGCGTCGCGCCTTCTTCGTCGTTCCCGAGCGCCCGCTCGCGATGCCGCCTGACCGAGCATCTCCGCGACGCCGCCGGCCTGATCGGCGCGCGCGACGTTGAATCCGGTTTCCCAGACCGCGATCTTGCCGTCGCGCAAGATCCAGATGCCGCGCTGGCGATGTCCCTGCAAGCGGACAGTTCGGCGAGAGATGAAAGAATGAGGTGTTGCAGGCACAACCGCGGACGTAACACGACACTGCGAAAAAAAACGGCGGATTACGCTACGCTAATCCGCCCTACGCGCTAAAGGTTAGTCCGCAAGGCGAAGGTTCATCACTAGTTTCGGCAGCATCCTGCCGGGTATCGAACCAGACGGTGCTTGGCCGACATCACAAGCTCCCATCCTGCGGTAAAACGGAGCGGCATCCGGGTCCGCATCGATGGTTAGTCGCGTCGCGCCCAGTTTTTTCGCGACGTCGGTAGCCCAAGCGAGTAGCGCCCTGCCTGCCGGTCCCGCTGCGAAGCGCCTTGGGTTCGACGAATAGTTTCAGCAAGTCAGCCTCACCATCGACCACTCTTATCTGTGCAACACCGATTGACTTACCGTTAAGTTCGGCAACTGCGATGGGCGTCAATTCCAGATCACGCGGTTCAAACGACAACTCGCCGCGACACGCTTCCATGAATTTGTCGTCGTAGCCCCAAACGGCTTTAGACCTGAAACAGAGATCGGAAAGACCGGATAGTTCGTCTAACGATGGTGCTCTTATTGTTAGAGGCACGCTAAACCTCCCTGGATTTGTCGAAGCAGTATAGCATTTCAGCTTGCCGAATGACTCCTGTGGGTCAAAAGCGGCGCTCTGGCTGCGTGCCGACGACTTCCGGTCTTCTGCTGTGAACAGACGTCATCCGTGTCGGTCGGCATGTCTCAAAGGTGCCAAAGGCGGTCATTCGGGCACGCCAGCTATTTGCCAGGCTTGCTCCAATTTCTCGATATCTTCGAGCCGACGAAATACCATTTTATTCTTAAAGCCGGAAATGCAGAAAAGGGGATCGGCTTGCAGGATAACATCGCAAGCTCGCCGGGCTTCAGCGATTCGTCCGGCCATCGCCAGGCTCGACATTAGTATTCGCTGCGCGCCCGGAAAATTTGGCTGGCGCTGGATGGCGCTCGTGGCCCAGGACAGACCTTCTTCGTACCGCCCGGCAAAGAAATGAGCGAAGGCCATCCCCGTTTGGGGCAGAAACAAGTGGGGATCGATCGGACTCAAGCGAATGGCTGCCGAGAACTGCTCGATCGCCGCATCGACATTGCCGAGAAAAACCTGTGCCCAGCCTGCCCAAAGGCGCGCCATTACCAGATTGGGATCGAGTGCCACGGCCCTTGCAGCAAAAGCTGACCCGTTCTCCGGCTCTTCGAGCATGTAGGAATACACGTGTGCTGCGTGCGCAAGCACCAGAGCATCGTCTTTGTCGAGCTGCATCGCTCGTTCGGCCAGTTGCCGGCTTTCAACCCGTTCCTTTGCCGCGTCCTCGATCCATCCGAACCCTTTCTTCTGACCGAAAATGTTGGCTGCATGAGCGTAGGCGATTGCAAATGCAGGATCGTGCGAGATGGCAAGTTTCGCCATCCTGAGAGCTTCACCGTTGCCCTCCCGCGTCCACTGGTACGTACTGAACTTAGAGCGCAGATAATAGTCATAGGCCTGGAGGCTTTCGGTTGGTTTGCGCCGTGCGCGCTCGATTTCTGCACGCTCGAGTTCGGGAGAGATCGCGCCTATCACGCTGCTCGTCACACTATCCTGTAAATCGAAGATATCGTCGAGATCGCTATCGAACCTGTCTGCCCAGATGTGTGCGTCGGTAGATGCATCGATCAGCTGTCCGGTCACACGGACCCGTTTCCCGGCCTTGCGGACGCTGCCTTCCAGCACATAACGAACGCCAAGCTCACGGCTGACCTGCTTGATGTCGACGGCTTTCCCTTTGTAGGTGAAACTTGAATTTCGCGAGATCACGAACAGCAATTTCGAGCGCGACAGNCCCGTGATGATATCCTCGACCATGCCGTCGGCGAAATATTCCTGCTCCGGATCGTCGCTTAGATTTTGGAACGGCAACACGGCGATAGACGGTTTGTCGGGAAGCGCGAGGACGGGCTTCTGGTGTTTCATCTGGTCGTCGGCGACTGGCGCATCAGCGGGCCTCTGCGCTTCCAGTACGGATCCGACGAAACGGAAGCCCTTTCGCGGCAGGGTTTTGACGAGGCGCTGTTCCTGGCCGGAATCGCAGATCGCGCTTCGGGCGGCATTCAGGCGGGTCGTCAGTGCAGAATCGGACACGCTGCGCCCGTTCCAGATCGCGTCGATCAGGTCGTCCTTGCTGACGACGCGCTCCCGGTTGCGGATCAAATAATCGAGCAGGTCGAATACCTGCGGCGTGACCGAGACGACGGCCGCCCCGCGCTGCAGTTCGCGTCGGTCCGTGTCGAGTGCGTAGTCCTCGAAAAGAAAGCGCAATCTGTCAATCCCTCAGGTGGCCTCCGATCGTCGGGACACCAGCACCGACTGCAACGCAAAGAATAAGCTGCCGATAAGGAAAATGTAAGCCGCCTGTTAAGCGCGCCCTCCGGCGGGGGAGCACTCTCTGCGGGGAAACAACGCTTCCCGGGAGGGATGGCGTGCCTGTTGCGCCGAGGATGCCTTACGGCTGCTACGGGATTCTCACGCGGATTACGATGACAGCGTGACTTCGTTCCACCCGTGAAGCGCGCGGCGGATCGCGCTTTAATGCACTTAGTGTTCAAATTTGGAGCAAGTTATGGCGCAATCAATTCAAGGAGCTCCTCCGTCCCTTCCACCGCATGTTCAGCTGATACAGATGGGAACGGGGCGCGCGGTTGCCCATGTCGTCCAGATAGCGGCCAAGCTTGGATTGGCGGATCTACTCGCTGACGGCCCGAGGAGTGCCGCTGAGCTGGCGGGGCCCTTGGTTCTGCACGCGCCGTCTTTGCACCGGTTAATGAGAACGATGGCGAGCCTCGGGCTTCTCACTGAAGGCGAAGCACAGCGTTTCTCGTTGACGAAGATCGGCGAGGCGTTGAAGACGGGCGCTCCGGGCTCAGCAAGGGCAACCCTGCTCATGACAGGCAGCAGTTGGGTTGGAACTGGCTTCGCCAACATTCTTCATTCCGTGCAAACAGGTCGCACGGGTTTTGAAAAAGCACAAGGAATGCCGTTCTTCGACTACCTTGCTCAACATCCCGAAGACGCTTCAGTATTTAGTGAAGCAATGGTCGGGCTTCATGGTGCCGAACCTCCAGCGGTCGCAGCAGCGTACGATTTTTCGCCGTTCAGAACTGTCNTCGATGTCGGAGGGGCGACCGGCAATATGCTCGCCGCTATCCTTGAGCGACACCCAGGACCTCGTGGCCTGCTGTTCGATAGGCCGCATGTGGTAGTCGACGCGACCAAGTTGCTCAAAGCCAATGGTGTTGTGGATCGTGTAACCATCGAGGCTGGAGATTTCTTCCAAACAGTGCCCACCGGCGGCGACGCCTACATCTTGTCGCATATCATGCACGATTGGAGCGATGAGCAGTGCCTGACAATTCTCGGTCATTGTCGCAAAGCCATGAAGCCCAATGGCCGACTGCTGATCGTCGAGATGGTCCTGCCTCCCGGTGACGCTCCACACCCAGGCAAAATATTGGACATGGTGATGCTGGTTCTGATAGGCGGTCAGGAGCGTACGGAAGCCGAGTATGCACATCTACTCGATAAGGCTGGCTTCCGCCTCAACCGCGTCGTGGCAACGCAATCGCCGGTGACTGTGGTAGAAGCCATTCTGGCCTAAAGGAAGCGCGCCGGGACGCCGCCCACGCTGTCCTCTCCGCCATCGGCTCCAACTTCCGTCGCATCCTCGCATAGCTGAGCATTCTTCCGCCAGCGATCAACTAGCCAAGGTTGCAAAACGCTCCATGTCTGAAGTGGGTCAAACGCGTAATATTTGCCCTCGGCAAATATTTTCCGAGTAACGGAGATCGATGAAGTTCTCGTATGCCGTTTAGCAGGCTGGTGTCACGCCCCCACCGTCTTGCCGCGGCCCACCGTTTGGCGCACCTCAAACCCCTCAAACTGCGGGTGATCCAGATACAGCGGCTTATTGTCCCCCGCCCGACTATGTGCTGCCCGGAACGCCTCTGATTTGGTCCACGCCTCGAACACAGCACGGTTTTCCCACACGGAGTGAGAAGCATAAAGAGTGTGATCCTCAGCTTCGGGACCTTTGAGGAGATGAAACTCTACAAAGCCCGGCACCTTGTCGAGATGACTGTCGCGCGACATCCATACCTGCTCGAAGCTGGCTTCGGACCCCTTGGCTACTCGGAAGCGGTTCATTGCGATAAACATCTGAAATCCTCCTTAGGCGCAGCTACAGATGTAACGCGCCACTGCGAAAGAAAGATGGCGGATTACGCCTTCGGCTAATCCGGCCTTACCCGCCGTCACCGTAATTCTCGCGACGCCGCCTAGCCGAGCATCTCGGCGACGCCAAGCGCACCGCGCAATCCTCGGTGAAGCCGTCCACCAGGGCGTCGATATTCCAGGGCATGAACAGCGACTCGACATGTCTGACAAGGGAGCGCCCCTCCTCGATCGTGCGCGGGTTGCGGTTTTCATGTTGCCGTAATGCCTGCACTTCCATGGCGTTCTCCGCTGACATTCTTCCCTGAATGAACGCTGGAACCGGCTGAACGATAACATTCGGCAGGGTTCGCGGGGAAGTTATCGGCAGGATACGCAGGTTTCCGGCCTCTTCGTCGTCTCCGCGTTCAATGACGCGGGGGTCGCATCCGGCTTCGCGAGATGGCGCCCGGCATTAACCACACGGGCATCGCAACTTTTCGTGAGGGGATATCCGGCCGGGGAATTGTGCTATCCCGTCCGCATGACAACCACCCTCCTTCGGCTCTTCGCCTGGTCTTTGGCCGCCGCGGTGACGTTCGCAACGCTTGGTCCGCCGAGCTATCGGCCGCACTCCCATCTCGGCCAGGACGGCGAGCATGCGCTGGCATTCATCCTGATCGGGCTGGCGTTCGGGCTTGCCTATGGCCGGCATCGGCTGCTGACCACGGCGGTTGCCGTGCTGTCGATCGGCCTGCTCGAAATCATGCAGCTGTGGGCGCCGGGACGCCACGCCAGATTTGAGGATTTCGCCGTCGACGCGCTGACCGCCTGCGCCGGCCTCGCCTTCGCAGCCGGGCTTGATTGGGCGACGCAGCGACTGCGCCTGAACCAAAGCGCGTCCTGAGTTTCAATCGCCCTGCATCAAAAATGCAGTCAATGAAATTAGGCCGTCATTGCGAGCGAAGCGAAGCAATCCAACTTCTGCACGCCGAAGAATGGATTGCTTCGTCGCTTCGCTCCTCGCAATGACGACGCTAACCCCCCTTGTTTTCATTTCGTTGACGGTTTTTTCAGTCAGACTCTCAGGAGCATCGCCAACGGGTCGCGCGAATGCGCGCCCGATGACAGGCTCCGCGATGCGTCTCGAGGGATGAAGAGCCACTGAACGGAGCCTGTTCCAGGCTCTACAGCAACCCCGCGCCGCGCGCCCATTTGTATTTCGCGCCGAGCACGGCGACAGGGATTTCTGTCGAATAGGCGTAGGCGACGATACCGTTCTGGTAGAGATAGTCGGCGGCTTCTTCGACCTCGATATCGCCCGCCAGCGACGCCACGATCGGCTTTTCGATTCCTTTCGCCTTCATCGCGTTCTTCACCTCGACCATGTTTTTCGCGAACACCATCGGCGGCGTCACGATGGTGTGCCAATAGCCGAGGATCAGCGCGTGGATGCGCGGGTCCTCAAGCCCGAGCTTGACGGTGTTGACATAGGTGATCGGCGGCTCGCCGCCGGTGATATCGACGGGATTGCCGGCAGCACCAAACGGCGGGATGAATTTGCGGAATGCCGCATCGAGATCGGGCGGAATCGTCATCAGTGAAAGCTTGTTGTCGACGCAGGCATCCGACAGCAGCACACCCGAACCCCCTGCCCCGGTGATGATAACGACGTTCTCGCCCTTCGGCGTCGGCAGCACCGGAATGCCGCGGGCGAACTCCAGCATGTCCCGCAGCGAACGGGCGCGGATCACGCCGGACTGGTTGAACACGTCCTCATAGATCTTGTCGTTCCCCGCCAGCGCGCCGGTGTGAGAGCTTGCGGCCTTGGCGCCGGCCGAGGTGCGGCCGGCCTTCAACACCACCACCGGCTTTTTCTTCGATACGCGCTTGGCGACTTCGGCAAAGGCGCGGCCGTCTTTTAAGTCCTCGCAATGCTGGGCGATGATCCGGGTATTGTCGTCCTGCTCGAAGAAGGTCAACAGATCGTCCTCGTCGATGTCGGACTTGTTGCCGAGACCNACAATCGCCGAGACGCCCATCTTGGCGGAGCGCGAAAAGCCGATGATCGCCATGCCGATGCCGCCCGATTGCGANGACAGCGCCGCGGAGCCCTTGACGTCNTAGGCGGTGCAGAAGGTCGCGCACAGATTGGCGTGGGTATAATAGAAGCCGTAGATGTTCGGCCCCATCAGGCGAATGCCGTATTTTTGCCCGATCGCCTGAATTTCCTCCTGGCCCTTCAGGTTGCCGGTTTCGGCATAGCCGGAAGGAATCAGGATAGCTCCGACGATTTTCTTCTCGCCGCATTCGACCAGCGCCGGCGCCACCAGGCTTGCCGGAATCGCGAACACCGCAATGTCGATCTCGCCGGGCACATCCTTGACCGATTTGTAGACCTTCTTGCCCATGATCTCATCGGCCTTCGGATGGATCGGATAGATCTCGCCCTGGTAGCCGCCGTTGATGAGATTCTTCATCACCGAGTTGCCGATCTTGCCGTTCTCGGCGGAGGCGCCGATTACCGCGACGGCCTTCGGCTTCATGATCCGGTTCATCTGGCGCACGATGTCGTCATGCTGGGGACGCGGACGCGGCGGCTTCGGCGCGAAGTCGACCACAATGCGCACGTCGGCGGCGATCGCATCGGTCCTGGTGGCGAATACCGGGTTCAAGTCCATCTCGGCGATTTCAGGAAAATCGGTGATCAGCCGCGAGACGTTGACGATGATGTCGGCGATCGCATCGCGGTTGGCCGGCTCGCTGCCGCGCACACCCTTGAGCATTTCATGGGCCTGGATGCCGTCCAGCATCGAAAGCGCATCCTGCCTGGTCGCCGGCGCCAGGCGGAAGGTGATGTCTTTGAGAACCTCGACCAGCACGCCGCCGAGGCCGAACGCCACCAGCTTGCCGAACGATCCGTCGGTGACGGCGCCGACGATGACTTCCTGCCCGCCCAACAGCATCTGCTGGACCTGAATGCCCTCAATTTTGGCGTCGGATTTGTATTTTTTGGCGCTCGCCAGAATGGTCTCGTAATTCTTTTCGACGTCGGCGGCGGTCTTCACATCAACCATCACGCCACCGGCTTCGGTCTTGTGCAGGATATCCGGCGAGACGATCTTCATGACCACCGGAAAGCCCATCCCGGTCGCGATCTTTGCGGCTTCACCAGCGGATTTGGCCACGCCTTCCTTCGGGACCGGAATGCCGTAGACATCGCACACCAGCTTGCCTTCCGGCGCGGTCAGACTGCTGCGCTTATCCGCCTTGACCCGATCAAGTATCTGGCGGACCGCACCTTTGGGACTGGACATTGGCTTCCTCCTTGACGTCAATTCTTGGCTCGTCGGCGGCCCGCGCGGCGTTGCCGAAGATAAATCATTATGGCATTTGGTATGCCAGAAACGCCGTTGTCAAGAGGACGACTTCGGATGGAAGTGCTGAAAAACAGCGGTAACTTGACATTCTGGCATTTGGTATGCCAAAAATAATTGCGATAATCTTCTGATAGAAGAAGTCTCCCGCAAAGGAGATCCGTCGTGCCGATACGGAAACAAATCAAGGCGTCGCCCATGATGGCTGAAGCAGAAATCTCGATCGTCCGGATTGCGCCGGAGACCAGCTTCAAGAACAAGGCCTATGAGGCCCTGAAGGAAGCCATCCTCAAGATGGACATCTATGCGACGCCGGAGCAGGTCATGCTCGACGAGCGCGCATTATCGGAGCGCCTCGGTGTCAGCCGGACCCCGATCCGCGAAGCGATCGCGATGCTGGAGCAGGACGGTTTCGTCAAGACCGTGCCGCGCCGTGGCATCATCGTCGTGCGCCGCACCAAGACCGAGATCGTCGACATGATCCGGGCCTGGGCCGCGCTCGAGAGCATGGCCGCGCGGCTGATCACCACCATCGCGCGCAAAAAAGACATCTCCGCGCTGCGCGACTTCTTCAAGAATTTCGGCAAGGATCGCCTGCCGCAGGATCACATCGAGGAATATTCGAAGGCCAATATCGCCTTTCACCAGGCGCTGATCTCGCTCAGCGAGTCGCCGGTGTTGGTCGATATGACCAACGACATCCTGCTGCATGTTCGCGGCTACCGGCAGCTCACGATCGGACGCACCGATCGCACCGCGACCTCCCTGCCTGAGCATATGGCCATCATCGAGGCGCTCGAAGAGCGCAACACCGAGCTTGCGGAAAAGCGCGCACGCGATCACACGCTCGGCCTTGCCGCCTATGTGGAAGCCCACGGCCAGGAGTTATTCTAACCCGGCTGTTCTGACCGATTGCACCTCTCACTGGGATGACGACCCCAAGGACCCCCAAGATGGACGAATTCGTCCGCATCAAGAAACGATCAGGGAGCAGGCGGAATGTCCGCGATGGTAAACAGCATTGATGCCAATACGGCCGAAGCGCAGCGCGAGCTGACGGACGGCTTTCATCTCCTGATCGATGCGCTCAAGCTCAACGGCGTCAATACCATCTACGGCGTGCCCGGAATCCCGATCACCGATCTTGGCCGCATGGCGCAGGCGGAAGGCATCCGCGTCATCTCGTTCCGTCACGAGCAGAACGCCGGCAATGCCGCTGCCATCGCCGGCTTCCTCACCAAAAAGCCCGGCGTCTGCCTCACCGTGTCGGCGCCCGGATTTCTCAACGGCCTGACCGCGCTCGCCAACGCCACCACCAATTGCTTTCCGATGATCCTGATCTCGGGCTCGTCGGAGCGCGAAATCGTCGACCTGCAACAGGGCGACTACGAGGAGATGGATCAGCTCGCCATTGCGAAGCCCTTGTGCAAGGCGGCCTTTCGCGTACTGCATGCCGCCGATATCGGCATTGGCCTCGCTCGTGCGATCCGCGCGGCGGTATCGGGACGTCCGGGCGGCGTCTATCTCGACCTGCCCGCAAAACTTTTCTCGCAAGTGATGGACGCCGAAGCCGGCAGCAAGTCGCTGGTCAAGGTCATCGATCCCGCACCGGCGCAGATTCCCGCACCTTCAGCGGTCAAGCGCGCACTCGACGTTCTCAAGAGCGCCAGGCGCCCGCTGATCATCCTCGGCAAGGGCGCGGCCTACGCGCAAGCCGATGACGCGATCCGCGCGTTGGTCGAGAAGAGCGGCATTCCTTTCCTCCCCATGAGCATGGCCAAGGGCCTGCTGCCCGACACGCATCCGCAATCGGCAGGTGCGGCGCGCTCGACCGTGCTGAAAGACGCCGACGTCGTGATGCTGATCGGCGCCCGCCTCAACTGGCTGTTGTCGCACGGCAAAGGCAAGACCTGGGGCGAGCCTGGTTCGAAGAGATTCGTCCAGATCGACATCGAGCCCAGGGAAATGGACAGCAACATCGAGATCGTGGCACCCGTGGTCGGCGACATCGGCTCCTGCGTATCGGCATTTCTGGAGAGCATGGGCAATCACTGGCCAACCGCGCCGGCCGACTGGGTCGCCGCCGTCAATTCGAAACGGGATGAAAACATCGCCAAGATGGCGCCGCGGCTGATGAACAACAAGTCGCCGATGGATTATCACGGCGCGCTCGGCGCCTTGCGGACCATCGTCAAGGAGCGGCCGGATGCCATCCTCGTCAATGAAGGCGCCAACACGCTCGATCTCGCCCGCGGCGTGATCGACATGTACCAGCCGCGCAAGCGGCTCGACGTCGGCACCTGGGGCGTCATGGGCATCGGCATGGGCTATGCCATCGCCGCGGCGATCGAGACCGGCAAACCCGTGCTCGCGGTCGAGGGCGACAGCGCTTTTGGTTTTTCCGGCATGGAAGTCGAGACCATCTGCCGCTACCACCTGCCGGTCTGTATCGTCATCTTCAACAATAACGGCATCTACCGCGGCACCGATCTCAATCCAACCGGCGGCCCGGATGTGGCGACGACCGTCTTCGTCAAGGAGGCGCGCTACGACAAGATGATGGAAGCCTTCGGCGGCGTTGGCGTCCATGTGACGACGCCGGACGAACTGAAACGCGCGGTCAACGCGGCGATGGATTCCGGCAAGCCGACCCTGATCAATGCGGCAATCGATCCGGCGGCCGGCTCCGAAAGCGGCCGCATCGGCAACCTCAACCCGCAAAGCGTGCTGAAGAAGAAATAACCGGATGCCCGCTTGTGCGGGCATCGCGACAACATTTTTATATTCTACAGGAGAGACACACCATGACCAAGGCGCTGAAGGGCGTTCGCATTCTCGATTTCACCCACGTCCAGTCAGGGCCGACCTGCACCCAGTTGCTGGCATGGTTCGGCGCCGACGTGATCAAGGTCGAGCGTCCCGGCGTCGGCGACATCACGCGCGGCCAGTTGCAGGACGTTCCTGACGTCGACAGCCTGTATTTCACCATGCTCAATCACAACAAGCGCTCGATCACGCTCGACACCAAGAACCCGAAGGGCAAGGAAGTGCTGACCGCGCTGATGAAGAGCTGCGACGTACTGGTGGAAAACTTCGGCCCCGGCGTGCTCGATCGCATGGGGTTCACCTGGGAGAAGATCCAGAGCATCAATCCGAAACTGATCGTGGCCTCGATCAAGGGCTTCGGTCCCGGCCCCTTTGAGGATTGCAAGGTGTATGAGAACGTCGCGCAATGCACCGGCGGGGCGGCGTCGACCACCGGCTTCCGCGACGGCCTGCCGCTTGTCACCGGCGCGCAGATCGGCGACAGCGGCACCGGGCTGCATCTGGCGCTCGGCATCGTCACCGCGCTCTATCAGCGCACCGTCACCGGCAAGGGGCAGAAGGTCACCGCCGCCATGCAGGACGGCGTGCTCAACCTCGTGCGCGTCAAGATGCGCGATCAGCAGCGCCTCGCCCACGGCCCGCTCAGGGAATACAGCCAGTTCGGCGAAGGCATTCCGTTCGGCGACGCGGTGCCGCGCGCCGGCAATGATTCCGGCGGCGGCCAGCCCGGCCGCATCCTGAAATGCAAGGGCTGGGAGACCGATCCCAACGCCTACATATATTTCATCACCCAGGCCCCGGTCTGGGAGAAGATCTGCGANGTCATCGGCGAGCCCGGCTGGAAGACCCATCCCGATTANGCCAAGCCGCCGGCAAGGTTGTCGCGCCTCAACGAAATCTTCGCGCGCATCGAACTGTGGACGATGACCAAGACCAAGTTCGAGGCAATGGAGATTCTCAACAAGTTCGACATCCCCTGCGGTCCGATCCTGTCGATGAAGGAACTCGCCGAAGATCAGTCGCTGCGCGCCACCGGCACCGTGGTCGAGGTCGATCATCCCGAGCGCGGCAAGTATTTGTCGATCGGCAATCCCATCAAACTGTCCGACAGCCCGACCGAGGTGACGCGCTCGCCGCTGCTCGGCGAACACACCGACGAGATCCTGCGCCAGGTGCTCGGCTTTACCGATCATCAGGTGGCCGAGATCCACGATTCCGGCGCGCTCGATCCACCGCGGAAGCTCGCTGCGGAATAGCCCGATTTTTTCTGAAGACTTCCTGGGCCGCCGGTTTCCGGCGGCCCACTGTTTGGCCGGGAGCGATACGAGGCAAATTCCCCATTTTTGCATGATCGTGTTGCCGCAATCGCGCCGATGCGCGGTGGACATTTGCCGGGCCGGGCGGCATCCTCGCGGTCACACACGGTTCGAAAAACAGTGAAAGCGCGCGTGGGTAAAACGCGGCGGGGAAACATCAGGAATCAAGCATGATCAAGACGCGATTTACCGAGCTCGTGGGTGTCGAGCACCCGATCGTACAGGGTGGAATGCAATGGGTCGGGCGCGCCGAACTGGTTGCGGCGGTCGCCAATGCCGGCGCGCTCGGCTTCATTACCGCGCTGACGCAACCGACGCCTGAGNATTTGACCAAGGAAATNGCGCGGTGCCGTGGCCTCACCGACAAGCCGTTCGGNGTCAACCTGACCATTCTTCCGTCGATCAAGCCGCCGCCCTACGCGGAGTATCGTCAGGCCATTGTCGAAAGCGGCATCCGGATCGTCGAGACCGCCGGCAACAAGCCGCAGGAGCATGTCACCGAATTCANGAAGCACGGCGTGGTGATCGTGCACAAATGCACCAGCGTCCGCCACGCGCTGTCGGCCGAGCGCATGGGGGTCGACGCGATTTCGATCGACGGTTTTGAGTGCGCCGGGCATCCCGGCGAGGACGATACTCCAGGGCTGATCCTGATCCCGGTCGCAGCCGACAAAATAAAAATTCCGATGATCGCGTCGGGCGGCTTCGGCGACGGCCGCGGCCTGGTCGCAGCCCTTGCGCTGGGCGCGGAGGGCATCAACATGGGCACGCGTTTCATGTGCACCAAGGAAAGCCCGATCCACCAGCTCATCAAGGAAAAGATCGTCGCCAATGACGAGCGCGAGACCGAGCTGATTTTCCGCACCATGCGCAACACCTCGCGCGTCGCCAAAAACGCGGTCAGCACCCAGGTCGTCGCCATGGAAAAGGAAGGCGCCACCTTCGAGCAGGTGCGCGATCTCGTGGCCGGTGCGCGCGGCAAGATGGTCTACGCCACCGGCGACGCCGACGAAGGCATCTGGTCCGCCGGACAAGTGCAGGGATTGATCCACGATATCCCGAGCTGTGCGGAACTGGTATCGCGGATCATGCGTGACGCGGAGGCCATTATTCAGAGCCGGCTCGAAGGCATGATGTCGGGCTCGCGTCGCCAAGCCGCGGAATAGTCCGCTTCGCCAGCCCACAGAGTCCGCCAGCCCGCAGGGAATGACCTCATGAGAGCCTATGTCTACGGCGCCAATGGCGCTGAAATCACCGATGTCGCCAAGCCCGCTCCGAAAAGCGCGCAGGTGCTGGTTCGGGTCCGTGCCTGCGGCCTCAACCGTGCCGACCTCGGCATGACCAAGGGCCAAGCGCATGGCGGCGCCGGCGCCGTGCTCGGGATGGAATGGGCCGGCGAAGTTGCCGAGCTTGGCCCCGACGCGAAGGGCGTCAAGGTCGGCGACAAGATCATGGGCTCGGGTAGCGCTGCTTTCGCGGAATACACGCTGGCCGATCACGGCCGGCTGTTTCGCACGCCGTCCAACATGAGCTTCGAAGATGCGGCCACCCTGCCCGTCGCGCTCACCACCATGCACAACGCGGTCGTGACCAACGGCGCGCTGCAGGCCGGCCAGTCCGTCCTGGTTCAGGGCGCGAGCTCCGGCGTCGGCCTGATGGCGATGCAGATCGCCAGGCTCAAGGGCGCCAGCATCGTGATCGGGTCCTCGACCGACGCGGTGCGTCGCGGCCGGCTGAAGCAATTCGGCGCTGATCTGGCGGTGGATTCCAGCGATCCCGGCTGGGTCGATCAGGTGCTGCAGGCGACCGGCGGCGAAGGCGTCGACCTGATCGTCGATCAGGTCTCCGGCAAGGTGGCGAGCCAGAATCTTGCGGCGGCCAAGATCAAGGGCCGCATCGTCAATGTCGGCAGGCTCGGCGGCACCCACGCCGATTTCAACTTCGACCTGCATGCCGCGCGCCGCATCAGCTATATCGGCGTCACCTTCCGCACCCGATCGATCGAGGAAATCCGCGACATCTTCAGCGAAGTCCGCAAGGATATCTGGCCGGCGGTGGAATCCCGCCAGTTGCAATTGCCGATCGACAAGGTGTTTGCATTCGACGAGATCGGCAAGGCGTTCGAACACATGGAAGCCAACAAGCACCTCGGCAAAATCGTCGTGACGTTGTAGGGCAAAGCCAGATATCCGCTCACCACCGGTAACACACAAGGAGCACGGCCATCCTCCTCCGTAAGCGCCAGTAGCCGGCACCCTCCGCCGGGTGTTTCGCCAATCGAACCGATTTCCATGATGGTCGACCAGAGTCGGTCGCCATTCACACGGAGCCTGCTCTCAATACAGCCTCCCGGTTACAGTCGCTCGATCCCACACCACTCGGCCAGGAACAACGCCATGGTTTTCGTCACCGCACGAACCGAATCGAGATCGACCCGCTCGTCGATACCATGAGGTCTTTCACACATTGGTCCGTAAACGAGGCCCGGCGTGTTGCGATAAAGCCCGAAGAAGCGCGCATCCGTCGCCGCCGACGTAATCTCTTCCCGCAGCTCTTCGTTGAATACTACCTTATGGCTGTTGGCGAGCACGGCTTCGGGAATCGCGGCATTTTCCAGCACATAGCCTTCAGCCATGTGCCCGTGATACTCGATGCGCGGTTGATGGTTGGACAGGAATGGATCGTACAGCGAAGCCTCATGCACTCGAGCCTCGATCTCGGCCTGAATATCCTTCAATTTAACACCGGGCAGTACACCGACCCGGATGTTCAGAACGGCTTTAGCGGGCACGCTTGAAGTCCACTCACCGCCCGAGATCTCGCCCAGATTGACGCGGATCGGGTGTGGATGATCCTTGTAGAGCGGATGATCCACTTTGCGCGCGTTCCACTCGTCTTCGAGTTGCTTGATATGCGGCCAAAGGCCCAGCGCTTTCTCGATCGCATTGGCACCCACATTGTTGAATCCGGCTGATGCATGCTGCGGGTCGCCCTCGACATGGACGCGAAACCAAATGAGGCCAACTTCCGCCCGCATCAGCTTTGGCTCCAACGGTTCCGGAACGAAAGCGCAGTCGGCGTTGTAGCCACGCTGCAGGCAGGCAAGCGTACCGTTGCCGGTGCATTCCTCTTCGACGACGGACTGGAAATGGATGGGAGCCGTGGGAGTGAAGCCCGCGGCGCGAACCGCGTCGAAGGCGAACAGCGTCCCCGCAAGCCCGGATTTCATATCGCCTGCGCCGCGACCGTACATCCACTTTCCGTCGATGCGCGGCTCGAAGGGTGGCGTCGTCCAGCGATTCCAGTCCCCTGTAGGCACAACATCGATATGGCCGTTGAAGATCAGCGAACGCCCATTGCGATGCGCCGGACGATACGTTCCAACAACATTGTAAGCATTTTCATAAGTCGCGTCGACGACCGGCGCGAACCCCGGCAGATCCTTGATGTCGTCGACTTTGACCTTCCAGTGATCCACCGACAGTCCGCGCCTGGCCATGGCATCCGCCATCAGATCCTGAATAGTGTGTTCCTGCCCGCGCACCGACGGGCAACGCACCATATCCTGCGTGAACCGGGTCTGGGCCTCGAAGCCCGCGTCCACTGCGGCGATGATCGCCGCGGCGATGTCTTTATCCAGCATGATCGTTCCTTGTTTGAGCAGGCAGAGTTTATCGACAGAATTTTCCTTGAAGGCCGGCATGAGCGTTGTCAGACCCTTCGGCAGGAACATCACGATCAGAACGATCAGCCGCGTTCTTATCAGTCGCGTTCCTGGCTTCAAAACTCGACCAAAGCCACCGGCCCCAATAGAGGCGCCCATGATCCATTGTTGATTGAGCTTTACGATCGTCACGGACGAACCCGCCTCGGTTATGGAATCGTGCGAATGCTACCTTTGCGGCCCCACCAAAGCCAAGCCCGTCAGTCGTTGCAACGCGCATTNCCGTCGGCATGTCCGTTTCGTTCATTGCNGAGCAATTTTAGTCGGAACAATTCGCGACAAAATCGCTCCTGCGAGTGAGTGGCGATAGCGCCTTCGNCCATGTCTTTTATGTTGCATGATGGGCTGCTAAACCGCGCCCATGAGCCATCCTGAAAACAACGCCAAATCCCGCGTCGCGGCGATTTCGATCTTCGCCAGCGCCGCCATGGCCGCGGCCAAATTCGCGGTCGGTATTGCCATCGGCAGTCTCGCATTGATCTCCGAAGCGCTGCACTCTTCGGTCGACCTGGTCGCGACCGTCGTCACCTGGATGGTGGTGCGGGTCTCCGGCCGCCCCGCCGACGAGCAGCATCATTACGGCCACGGCAAGTTCGAAAGCCTCTCCGCGCTCGGCGTGATCGCGATGCTCTATGTGCTGGCGGGCGGCATTCTCGTTGAATCCTGGGGCCGGCTGCGCGAAGGTGCTGCGCCGCCGACGCTGTCGGCGATCCCGTTCGTTGTGCTGCTGGTCGACATCGCCGTGAACTTCTGGCGGGCCCGGGCATTGCATCGCACCGCACGCGACACCAAAAGCCAGGCGCTGGCCGCCGATGCGCTGCATTTTGCATCCGACGTGTTCGGCTCGCTCGCCGTCATCATCGGACTGGCGCTGTCGGGATTGGGCTACGCCTGGGGTGACGCCGCCGCCGCCATCGGTGTCGCGGTGGTGATCTCGCTATTGGGCCTGCGGCTGGCACGCTCCACCGTGGAAACGCTGCTCGACCGCGCGCCCGAAGGCGTTTCGGAAAAAGCCGCCGCCGCGATCGGGGCCGTGCCGGGCGTCGTCGGTGTCGAACGCTTGAGGGTGCGGATGGTCGGGCCGACCCACTTCATCGACGCCATCGTCCAGGTGCCGCGCACTTTTCCGATCGACCGCGTCGATGAGATCAAGCGAAAGGCGCAGGATGCCGTCACCAAGGCGCTCGACGATGCCGACCTGACCTTCACCGCGGTGCCGGTCGCGCGCGACAATGAGAGTGTGCGGGAACGCATCATGGTGATCGCCCGCAATTCCGGGCTCGCGGTCCACCACGTCACCGTCCACGATCTCGGCGGCAAGCTGACCGTCAGCATCGACCTTGAGGTCGACGGCGAGATGGAACTCACGGCCGCCCACGACATCGCCCAAGAGCTGGAGCGGAACATCCGCGACGAATTCGGCGAGGACGTCGAGGTCGACACCCATATCGAGCCGCTGGAACCGGAATTGCCGGTCGGTGTCGATGCGGCGCCCGACCGCGTCGAAACCATCAGGACCGCGCTGGCGCGCTTTGCCGCCGACAGCGCGATCCATGACATCCACAGCGTTCGGGTGCGCAACACCGACGCCGGTGAAATCGTGAACTTCCATTGCCGCGCAGCCCCCTCGATGAGCGTGATCGAGGTTCACGAGAACGTCGACGAGATCGAGCGCGCGTTGCGCCGCGCCTTCCCCGCCGTGAAGCGCGTCATCAGCCACGCCGAGCCGCCCGACGCGCAGTAGGATCTGAAACCTCGGCAGCGTTCCCGTTTCGGACTCACCGCGTGCGCTTTTCGCAGTCGAGATTCTGCGTTGGACAAGATTTATTTCCATTAACGAATCGTTGACTCTCGACAGACTGCGAAAACTGGATTCAAATCCCTGTGATTCGGAAGTGGCCGGGGGCTCTTCCGAATTGGGTGCAGAAGATCCTGCAACAAGTTTTCCATGGGGGCTAAAGGCATGCGCGCACACGCGACGAGCGCGTGCGTCCAATCCGATTCGATCAAGGGATTGGCGCAGTCGATCGCGAAACCGGCCTATCACCGGCTGTTGGTGGCGGAGCCCGCGCTTCGCCGCGCCGTGCCCACCCTGATCATCGCCTTCCTGATTACCATTTGTCTTGGCGCATTCGTCCAGGTGGTCGATCAGAGCCGGCAAAAGCGCGCCTCCATCAAGCGGGACCTGACGGCCGTCGCCGATCTGCTCGCCGAGCGTATCGACCATTTCGCGGCGGTCCGGCAGGATCGCGCCGCTACCATCGGCCGGTTGCGAACCCTGCTGCCCGATCTCATTCCGACATGGGGTCTCGCCGTCGGCCGGCACGTCATCGTCACCGGCGCGGACCAACGCGTGCTTGCCCGGCTTCCGATTGATGCCGCGCTCGGCGACACCGATCGCATTCTCGACGTCATCAGCGCGGCGCTGCCGCTGACCGCGTTGGGACAGCAAACCGCCGTCACCGACATCACCCTGCCCAACGGCGATAGCGCGCTGGCTATTGCACGCGTCGTCAGATCGCTCCCCGGCCAGGTCATTGTGATCCAGGAAGCGGTCGACTCGCTGTGGCGGTCGGACGCGGCGCTTTCAGTGACGCTGTCCGCCACCACCGGCTTTGTCGTGCTGATCCTGGGCTTCGCATTTCACTGGCAATCGACCCGCGCCCGCGAGGGCGATCTCATCAATGATGCGGTGCGCGGGCGGATCGATACCGCGCTCAATCGCGGCCGCTGCGGATTGTGGGATTGGGACCTGTCACGCGGCCGAATCTTCTGGTCGCAATCGATGTTCACCATGCTGGGCCTCGACACTCGCAGCGACCTCCTGACCTTCGGCGAGGTCAACGCGCTGGTGAAATCCGACGACATCGATCTGTTCGCGATCGCCGATCAGCTGATCTCCTCGAAAATCAAGCATATCGATCAGACCTTCCGCATGCAGCACGCCGACGGTCACTGGATCTGGCTGCGGGTTCGCTGTGAACTCAGCCAGGCCGCGAGCGACGCCGGCCTGCATCTGATCGGCATCGCCGTCGACATCACCGAGCACAAGAGCCTCGCCGAGAAGACGGTGGAGGCCGACCTGCGGCTGCGCGACGCCATCGAGACCATTCCGGAAGCGTTCGTGCTGTGGGACGCGGAAGATCGCCTGGTGCTGTGCAATTCGCATTTCCAGCGCTTGCACAAGCTGCCGGATTCGGCGGTGACGCCGGGCACCTCCTATGAAACCGTGATCGAAGTCGGCAGCATGCCGGAGGTTCGCACCCGGTTGCAGGAAAGTGCGGCCCGCGCGCCCGGCGCACGCACCTTCGAGGCTCAGCTCGACGACGGCAACTGGCTGCACATCAGCGAGCGGCGCACCAAGGACGGCGGCTACGTCTCGGTCGGGACCGACATCACCCGCATCAAGGAGCACGAGCAGAAACTGATCGACAATGACCTTCGGCAGCGCGCCACCGTGATCGATCTGAAACGTTCGCAGGCCGCGCTCGAGGGGCAGGCCATCCAGCTCGCCGACCTCGCCGAAAAATATTCCGAAGAAAAGAATCGCGCCGAGGAAGCCAACCAGGCCAAGTCCAAATTCCTCGCCAATATGAGCCACGAGCTGCGCACGCCGCTGAACGCCATCATCGGATTCTCCGAAATCATGGGAAGCGGGTTGTTCGGCACGCTGGGTTCGGAGAAATACCAGGAATATTGCCACGACATCCTCACCAGCGGCCATTATCTGCTCGAAGTGATCAACGACATCCTGGACATGTCAAAGATCGAAGCCGGCCGCATGAAGCTCGACATGGAACCGCTCGATCTGTCGAAGACGCTGGCGGAATCGCTACGCGTGATTTCCGGGCGCGCCGACGACAAGCGGCTGGTGCTCGATGCGGATATTGAAGGCGCCATTTCGGTGGTGGCGGACCGGCGCGCGATCAAGCAGATCATCGTCAACCTGCTGTCGAACGCAGTCAAATTCACCCCCGATGGCGGCAAGGTGGTGGTCCGCAGCCGCTTGCTGAGCGATTCGATCGTTCTCACGATTGCCGATACCGGGATCGGGATCGCGCCGCAATCGCTGCTGCGGCTCGGCAGGCCATTCGAGCAGGTCGAGAGCCAGCTTACCAAAACCTATCACGGCTCGGGACTGGGATTGGCAATCGCCCGATCGCTCACCAATCTGCACGGCGGATCGATGCGGCTACGCTCGAAGCTCGGCACCGGCACTGTGGTCTGCGTGTCCTTGCCGCGCGACGCGCGTCTGGCCAGGGACAAGGTGGAAGAAAACAGCTCGACGGCCGCCTAGCCGTCAAATGGAACCGCCGTCGCCAACTTGCGCATTCTTTGCGCTCATAATTTATTTGACCAGCTGCTCTGATTTAGGCCTCATGAACGCGGATGCGCGAGGCACTCAGGCCGCTTGGCTTCGCCAGTTGAGCTATCCTCGTAGCGGGAGCATGGAGACTCATGCGCGCATACGTTCTCAAGCATTATGGCGGGCCTGAAGGCTCGCAGCTGATGGATGTCCCGGCACCCGCGCCGAGGCCACGCGATATTCTCGTTGGCGTGCGCGCTGCGGGTCTGAACCCGGTAGATTTCAAATTCCGACAAGGAAAGCTTCGCGCCATCCTGCGGCCAAAGCTTCCCTTGGTGCTCGGCAACGAACTCGCGGGGGAAGTCATTGCCGTTGGCAGCGACGTCAAACGGTTCCGCGTAGGGGACCGGGTGTTTGCCCGGGTTGGAAAGGATCGTGCCGGCGCATTCGCAGAGCAAGCATGCGTCGACGAAGATGACGCTACGCATATGCCCCGGAACCTGGATTTCACGACCGCCGCGGCCGTACCGCTGGCGGCGCTGACTGCGCTCCAAGCATTAAGGGACGAACTCGCCGTCAAACCGGGACAGAAAGTGTTCATTTCAGGCGGTGCCGGAGGGGTCGGCACCTTTGCAATTCAGATTGCCAAATGGCTGGGCGCACATGTGACGACAACGGCTTCGCCTCGAGGTGAAGCATTGGTGCGCTCGCTCGGGTGTGACGAGGTGATCGATTATACGGCTCAGGATATATCCAAAACAGCAGCCAGATTTGACGCGGGGTTTGACCTGATCGGCGGCAAGACCCTGGACCAAATGTTCGAAATCATGAAGCCGGGAACCAAGATCGTTTCAATAGCCGCTCTTCCAGAGCCGCAAACTGCGATCAAGGACCTTGGCGGGCGCCGAGCTCTTTCCGCCATGTTCTGGATTATCAGCTACGGTATCAGATCGCGAGCGCGACGCGCAGGGATCAGCTATCGATTTCTTTTCATGCATCCAAGCGGTAGCGATCTTGCTCGGCTGGCCGAACTCATCGAACAGGGAAAACTGAAGGTCATCGTCGATAAAGCATATCCGTTTGCGAAAATTTCCGAAGCTCTAGCTTACGTGGAAAGTGGACGCGCTAAGGGAAAAGTCGTCGTTACGATGAGTTGATCGCTCGGCTCGACGAGTTGGCCCGCGTCCGGAATTCATACCCCGCTCGGGGAACTGCTCAACCGCGCGCTGTACGCCTTACGTCCTTTTCCTGCTATGGGCCAAGCAGGCTAGGGCCTTTTCCGTTCCGATTGAATCGGAACGGAGGCTCTACTCCTTTGTTTGACGCGTTTTCTTCATGCGAACCGGTTTCCACTTCGCTCGAAAACGCTCTAACGCCCAAGGCACGGAAAGGAATGCGTCATGACGTTCGATCTTGTTCTTCGAAACGCGAGGATCGCCGGCGCCGAGGATCGTACGGTCGATATCGGCATTCGCAGCGGCCGTTTCGCTGCCATCGAGGCCAGGCTTCCCGAAGCCGACGGACCGGCACAGGATTTGGCCGGCCGCCTCGTCACGCCGGGATTGGTCGAAACGCACATTCATCTCGACAAGTCTTGCCTGCTTGGCCGATGCAATTGCGAACAAGGCACGCTCGACGAAGCCATTGCCGAGGTGGCGTCGGCCAAGAAGACGTTCACCGAAGAAGACGTCTACGCGCGGGCGCGCAACACATTGGAGAAATCGCTGAAGCACGGAACCACCCGCATGCGAACGCATGTGGAAGTGGACCCACGCATCGGACTTACCAGTTTTCGCGCGTTGCAGCAGCTGAAGAAGGACTATGCCTGGGCCGTTGACCTCGAATTATGCGTGTTTCCGCAGGAAGGCCTGCTCGATGATCCGGGTTGCGAAGACGTCATGATCGAAGCCCTGGAGAGCGGCGCGGACGTGGTGGGAGGCGCCCCCTACATGGACAAGGACTCGCATGGACAGATCGGCCGCATCTTCGATCTCGCCCGTCGCTTCGGCGTCGATATCGATTTTCATCTTGATTTTGGCCTCGACCCGGCACACCTCGATCTCAACGAGGTTTGCCGGCTTGCCGATCACAACAAGTGGGGAGGCCGTGTCGCGATCGGCCATGTGACGAAACTCTCCGCGCTCGCGCCTGACCAGCTGGAACGAGCCGCGCGGCGACTGGCCGGCGCGGGCGTTGCAGTAACCGTACTGCCTTCAACGGATCTTTTTCTCACCGGACGCGATTTCGACCGCAACGTTCCCCGCGGCGTCTCGCCCGCCCATCGTCTGATGGCTTACGGCGTCAATTGCTCGATCTCGACAAATAACGTGCTCAACCCGTTCACCCCTTTTGGCGATTGTTCATTGGTGCGAATGGCCAACCTCTATGCCAACATCACGCAGGTCGGAGCATCGCGCGACCTCAAATCCTGCTTTGAGATGATCAGCTCATCGCCGGCCAGGATCCTCAACCACGGGGATTATGGCATCGCCGTCGGACTTCCGGCCGACCTGGTGGCGCTTGATTGTAACAGCAGCATGGAGGCGGTGTGCGAACTGGCACAGCCCCTGTTCGGCCTGAAGAAGGGCCGGCGCACCTTCGACAGGCCGGAGGCCGTCCTGCACCATCCAAGCTGAAACAAGCCAGAGCCTCCGTTCCGATTGAATCGGAACGGAGGCTCTGTTTCTTTATTTGACGCGTTTTCTTCACGCGAACCGGTATCCACTTCGCTGGAAAACGCTTCAGTTGCGCGCCGTAACTGCCGGGGGACCGCTCAGGGCTCCAGCGTCGGCGCGACTTCGCGCGCGATTTGCGTGAGTGCCGCGATCAGCGGCGTCAGGGGGTCGCGCTGCGGAACAACCAGCCCGATGCTGTAGGTCACAACGGGATCGACAATCGGGATGGTCCGCACCGCGTCCGACAGGCCGAGCGTCTGCGCCAGCCTTGCCGGCATCACGCTGGCCCAGCGTCCCGTGCGCACATGAGTGTAGAGAACGATGATCGAATTCGAGGTCAGCGTCGGCGTCGCCTCGGCGCCGACCGATTTGAGCGCGCGGTCGATGATGCGGCGGTTCTGCATGTCTGGCGTCAGCAGGCATAGCGGCACCTGCCCCACTTCCTTCCAAGTGACTTGTTGCCGGTCGCCGAACATGCTGTCCGGTGAGGTCAGCAATACATAGTTTTCATTGTAGAGCGGGATCGAGCGGACTTTGCCGAGCGGCTCGTTTTCCAGGTAGGTCAGGCCGGCATCGACCTCCAGGTTTTCCAACAACCCAAGCACTGCGATCGACGTGCAGGACACGATACGAAAACGCACGTTCGGATGCCGGGCCCTGAATGGCGTGGTGAGGGAGGCGACCATGCCGAGCGCGGTCGGGATCGCGGCAATTGCGATCTCGCCGGAAAGGCCGTCCTTGAGGGTGTTGATCTCCTGGCGCATCGCGCGGGCGTCGCCGACGATGCGGCGCGCCCAGTCCAGCGTCCGCTCCCCCTCGGGCGTAAAGCCCTGGAACCGCGAGCCCCGCTGCACCAGCATGACACCGAGGATTTCCTCGAGCTGCTTGAGGCTGGTCGACATCGTCGGCTGGGTCACGCCACAGGCCTCGGCGGCGCGCCCAAAATGACGTTCCTTGGCCAGCGCCAGCAGCAGTTCAAGCTTGTCGATCAAAAAGCAGCCTCTCGTTCACGCTTCGGCAACGAATACCACGGTCGCCACCGGAAATAGGTAAAAAGCCGCGTCAAAAAGCGACGTCATGGCTTAACTTAAGCATGGACATTCGATTTTCAAATCACTTGATTTCGAATTCTTATTGATCGGCTTTCCGTATTGCAGCATGAGACAGCTTTATTGATATCTGGATCGATTCCAGTTCTCATGGGTTGGTAATAAGCCTCTGATAGAGAACGCGTATGATGCCAGTCTACGAACCATGGGATGCCGCCCGCGGCGCCGAAATCATCGCCGAACACACCACCCTTGAAGGTGCGACGCTGGTGATCCTGCACGCACTGCAAGAGGCCTTCGGCTATGTGCCGGAGCCCGCCGTTCCCATGATCGCATCCGCGCTGAATTTGTCGCGCGCCGAGGTCTATGGTGTGTTCACCTTCTATCATGATTTCCGGCACCAACCCGCCGGCCGCCATGTGCTGAAACTGTGCCGCGCCGAAGCCTGTCAGGCCGCCGGCGGCGATGCGCTGACGGCGCGCGCGGAGGCCAAGCTCGGTATCGCGATCGGAAACACCACCGCCGATGATCGGGTTACTCTCGAACCGATCTATTGCCTCGGTCTGTGCGCCACGGCGCCTTCGGCGATGCTGGATGGCCGCCTGGTCGGACGGCTGGATGAAGCGCGCATCGACGCGCTGGTCGCGGAGGCGCAGCGATGAGCCTTCGTATTTTCGTTTCATGCGATGCGGGCGCCGTTGCGGTCGGCGCCGATGAGGTGGCACTGGCGCTGGAGCAGGCCGCCGGCAAGCGCGGCGTTGACATGGAAATCGTGCGAACCGGCTCACGCGGGCTGTATTGGCTGGAGCCGATGATCGAGGTCGCAACCCCCAAAGGGCGCGTCGCATTCGGGCCGGTCACCGCGGCCGACGCTGCTTCCGTGCTCGAAGCCATGATATCCGACGGCGCGCATCCGCTGCGGCTGGGCATCGTCGACGAGATTCCCTGGCTGAAGCGGCAGACCCGCCTCACCTTCGCGCGCTGCGGCGTGATCGACCCGCGCTCGGTCGAGGACTACCGCGCCCATGACGGCTACAAGGGCCTGGAGCGCGCGCTGACGCTGGGTTCGGAGGCGATCCTCGCCGATGTCACGACGTCCGGGCTGCGCGGCCGCGGCGGCGCGGGTTTTCCGACCGGTATCAAGTGGAAAACCGTGGCGCAAACCAGCGCCGACCAGAAGTACATCGTCTGCAACGCCGACGAAGGCGACAGCGGCACGTTCGCCGACCGCATGATCATGGAAGGCGATCCCTTCGTGGTGATCGAGGGTATGGCGATCGCGGGCATCGCGGTCGGCGCCACCAAGGGCTACATCTATATCCGCTCGGAATATCCGCACGCCATCGTGGCGATGAATGCCGCGATCGCAGCGGCCAGGCGCGCCGGCTATCTTGGCGCGCGCGTCGGTGGCTCCGCGCACAGCTTCGATCTCGAAGTCCGGGTTGGCGCCGGCGCCTATGTCTGCGGCGAAGAGACCTCGCTCCTGGAAAGCCTCGAAGGCCGCCGCGGCATCGTCCGCGCCAAGCCGCCGCTGCCGGCGCATAAGGGCTTGTTCGGCAAGCCGACCGTGATCAACAACGTGCTGTCATTCGCTGCGATCCCCTTCATCCTCGCCGGCGGCGCGAAAGCCTACGCCGATTTCGGCTTCGGCCGCTCGCGCGGCACGATGCCGATCCAGCTTGCCGGCAACATCAAGCGCGGCGGATTGTTCGAAATCGCCTTCGGCATCACGCTCGGCGAACTGGTGGACGACGTCGGCGGTGGCACCTTCACCGGACGCCCGGTTCGCGCGGTGCAGGTCGGCGGCCCGCTCGGCGCGTATTTCCCGCGCGAATTGTTCGATACCCCGTTCGACTACGAGGCCTTTACCGCGCGCGACGGACTGATCGGCCATGGCGGCATCGTGGTGTTCGACGACAGTGTCGACATGGCGAAGCAGGCGCGTTTCGCCATGGAATTCTGCGCCATCGAATCCTGCGGCAAATGCACGCCATGCCGGATCGGCTCGACCCGCGGCGTCGAGACCATCGACAAGATCCGCGCCGGCGAACGGGTGCCGGAGAACATCGCCGTGGTCGAAGACCTCTGCAACACCATGAAGTTCGGCTCGCTCTGCGCGCTGGGCGGCTTCACACCCTACCCGGTGATGAGCGCACTGAAACATTTCCGGGAAGATTTCGGCCCGGCGCCCACGCGCCTGCAAGCCGCGGAATAAAGGACGATCGCCATGTCGCTGATCCAGGAAACCGATTTCGGAACACCCCACTCCAAATCCGAAACCATGATCACGCTGACCATCGATGGCCAGAGTGTCACGGTGCCCGAGGGCACCTCGATCATGCGCGCGGCGATGGAGGCCGGCACCCAGATCCCGAAGCTCTGCGCCACCGACATGGTGGACGCGTTCGGGTCCTGCCGCATGTGCCTGATCGAAATCGAAGGCCGTGCCGGTACGCCGGCTTCCTGCACCACGCCCGCGATGCAGGGCCTCGTGGTCCACACCCAGACCGAGCGGCTGAAGAAGCTGCGCAAGGGCGTGATGGAGCTCTACATCTCCGACCATCCGCTGGACTGCCTGACTTGCGCCGCCAACGGCGACTGCGAATTGCAGGACATGGCCGGCGCGGTCGGCCTGCGCGATGTCCGTTACGGTTATGAGGGCGGGAACCATGTTTTCGCCAAGTCCAATGGCGCGGCCAACGCCGCCTGGATGCCGAAAGACGAATCCAATCCGTATTTCACCTACGACCCCTCGAAATGCATCGTCTGCTCGCGCTGCGTCCGCGCCTGCGAGGAAGTGCAAGGTACCTTCGCGCTGACCATCTCCGGACGCGGCTTCGAGAGCCGGGTTTCGCCCGGCATGAGCGAGAGCTTCCTCGGCTCCGAATGCGTCTCCTGCGGCGCCTGCGTGCAGGCCTGTCCGACCGCAACACTCACGGAGAAGTCCGTGATCGAAATCGGCCAGCCCGAGCATTCGGTGGTGACGACCTGCGCCTATTGCGGCGTCGGCTGCACCTTCAAGGCGGAAATGCGCGGCGAGGAAGTGGTACGGATGGTGCCGTACAAGGACGGCAAGGCCAATCGCGGTCATTCCTGCGTCAAGGGCCGTTTCGCCTGGGGCTACACCACCCACAAGGAGCGCATCCTCAATCCGATGATCCGCGAGAAGATCACCGACCCGTGGCGCGAGGTGTCATGGGACGAGGCGTTCGGCTACGCGGCTTCCGAGTTCAAGCGGATTCAGGCGAAGTACGGCCGTACTTCCATCGGCGGGATCACGTCGTCGCGCTGCACCAACGAAGAAACCTATCTGGTGCAGAAGTTGGTCCGCGCCGGTTTCGGCAACAACAATGTCGATACCTGCGCCCGCGTCTGCCATTCGCCGACCGGCTACGGTCTTGCCACCACCTTCGGCACCTCGGCAGGCACGCAGGATTTCGATTCGGTCGAATACACCGACGTGATGATGGTCATCGGCGCCAACCCGACCGATGCGCACCCGGTTTTCGCGTCCCGCATGAAGAAGCGTCTGCGTGCGGGCGCCAAACTGATCGTGCTCGATCCGCGCCGCATCGACATCATCCGCTCCGCGCATGTCGAGGCGCAGCACCATCTGCCGCTGATGCCCGGAACCAATGTCGCGGTATTGACCGCGATGGCGCATGTGATCGTCACCGAGGGTCTCGTCGATGAGGCCTTCGTGCGCGAACGTTGCGACTGGAGCGAGTTCCAGGATTGGGCGCAGTTCGTCGCGTTGCCGAAGAACAGCCCGGAAGCGACCGCGATGGCGACCGGCGTCGATCCCAAGGAATTGCGCGCCGCGGCGCGGCTGTTCGCCACCGGCGGCAACGGCGCGATCTATTACGGGCTCGGCGTCACCGAGCACAGCCAGGGCTCGACCACGGTTATTGCGATCGCCAATCTGGCGATGGCGACCGGCAATATCGGCCGCCCCGGCGTCGGCGTGAATCCGTTGCGCGGCCAGAACAACGTTCAGGGCTCCTGCGACATGGGTTCGTTCCCGCATGAATTCTCGGGATACCGGCATGTCGGTATCGATTCCGTTCGTCAATCATTTGAAGCGTTCTGGAACGTCAGCCTGGACAAGGAACCCGGTCTGCGCATTTCAAATATGTTCGACGCCGCCGTCGACGGCACCTTCATGGGGCTTTACGTTCAGGGCGAGGACATCCTGCAGTCCGATCCCAACACCAAGCATGTGGTGGCAGCGCTGTCGGCGATGGAATGTGTGATCGTGCACGATCTCTTCCTGAACGAAACCGCCAACTACGCCCACATCTTCCTGCCGGGTTCGACCTTCCTGGAGAAGGACGGCACCTTTACGAACGCCGAGCGCCGCATCCAGCGCGTCCGCAAGGTGATGACGCCGCGCAACGGGTTGGCCGACTGGGAAGTGACCATCCGGCTCGGCATGGCGATGGGCTATGAGATGAAATACGATCATCCTTCCGCGATCATGGACGAGATCGCCGCCCTGACGCCGACCTTCGCCGGCGTCTCCTATGCCAAGCTCGACGAGCTCGGCTCGGTGCAGTGGCCATGCAACGAGAAGGCGCCCGAGGGAACGCCGGTCATGCACATGAACGGTTTCGTGCGCGGCAAGGGCAAGTTCGTCATTACCGAATATATCCCCACCGACGAACGCACTGGTCCGAGATTCCCGCTGCTGCTGACCACCGGACGCATTCTCAGCCAATACAATGTCGGCGCGCAGACCCGCCGCACCGACAATATCATCTGGCACGAGGAAGACCGGCTGGAGATACACCCGCATGACGCCGAGCAGCGCGGCGTGCGCGACGGCGACTGGGTACGGCTCGCCAGCCGCGCCGGCGAGACCACCTTGCGCGCGCTGATCACCGAGCGCGTGGCGCCGGGCGTGGTCTACACCACCTTCCACCACCCGGACACCCAGGCCAACGTCATCACCACCGAATATTCCGACTGGGCCACCAACTGTCCGGAATACAAGGTCACGGCGGTGCAGATTTCGCCCTCGAACGGGCCGTCCGAATGGCAGAAGGCCTATGAGGAGCAGGCCCGCCATAGCAGGCGCATCGCGGCAACCATCGAAGCCGCGGAGTAGCCGTGCACGACCCGGTTCGCACCGTTCAACGCAAGGTCTGGCGCGACGGCAGCGCCAGCGAGAGCGCGCGAGCGATTCCGGAAGAGACCGCGCTGGCGCTGACCTACAATGGCGGCACCTATGCCGTGATGATGGGCACGCCGCAGGATCTCGAAGACTTCGCCATCGGGTTCAGTCTGAACGAAGGCATCATCCAGAGCCTTGACGATATCGACTCGCTCGATGTCGTCCCCCTCGACGACGGCATCGAGCTGCGGATGTGGCTGGCCCAATCCAGGGCGGACCGGCTGAGCGAGCGGCGGCGGCATATCGCGGGTCCCACCGGCTGCGGCATCTGCGGCATCGATTCCATTGCCGAGGCGGTTCGGCCGGCCGCGATCGTGGCGCCGGGCGGATCGTTCTCGCCGCAACAGATTACCGCGGCGATCCAGAGCATCCCGCCACTGCAGGCGATCAATGTCGCGACGCGCGCGGTGCATGCCGCGGCGTTCTGGACCAGGGCCGCCGGCATCGTCGCGCTGCGTGAGGATGTCGGCCGTCACAATGCGCTCGACAAGCTCGCCGGCGCGCTGGCGCAGCAAAAGGCTGCCGCCGGCGACGGCATGGTTCTGCTGACCAGCCGGGTCTCGGTCGAAATGGTGCAGAAGACCGCGGCGATGGGCGCGCCGTTGATGGTCGCTGTCTCGGCGCCGACGGCGCTGGCGGTGCGAATGGCTGATGCCGCTGGCATCACGCTGGCCGCGATTGCGCGTGCCGACGGGTTTGAAGTGTTCACGCATCCCGGCCGGATTACGGCCGAGATCGCCGTCCAGGGAGCCGCCGCCCATGTCGCCTGACCGGCTGATCTATATGGCCAACCAGATTGGCAAGTTCTTCCAAAGCCAGGGCCACGACAAAGCGGTGCCGGGAATTGCCGACCACATCCGGAAATTCTGGGATCCGCGGATGCGTTCGGCGATCTTTGCGCATCTCGACGCGGGCGGCGCCGGCCTCGATCCGGATGTGCGGGATGCCCTCAGGGCGCTGAAGAGCGCGCAGACACAGTCCTAGACTACTGCGCACCGTTCTGCGGATAGAAGGCCGCCATACTGAGCATCTGTTCTGTCGACACCTGAAATCGACGAGGACCGTCCTTCGCGGAACGTCACTTCATGGGGTTCTCCGCCTTTTGTTCCGTCGCGGGAACACATTGGCGCGGAGGTTGTTGGGGAGAGCCGCAACCGTCCCGTTAGAGGTGAGCTATCAGCATTTTTGATCCCGATGATACCGAACAGACCGATCTGCGGGGCGGCCACTCTCCGTGGTTTACGACCGCTCAGCCTCCCTCCTCATTGGAGCTTCGCGAAAGCCTGAAATGCGATGCGCTGATCGTTGGCGGCGGCATCACGGGCTCGCTGATCGCCGACCGGCTGACCCGCCAGGGCCTTGATGTGATTGTCATCGATCGTGAGCTTCCCGGGCGCGGCTCAACCTCCGCCAGCACTGCGATGCTGCTGTGGGAGATCGATCGCTCCTTAACGCAGCTGACCCGGATTTACGGCTTCGAACGGGCCTCCCGCGCGTATCGCGCCAGCCGGGATGCCGTCACTGGCCTGAAATCTCTCGTTGCTCAAACAGGCATTGCCTGTGAGTTGCGGGACAGGAATTCGCTCTATCTCGCCACCGGCGATAGCGGGAAGGAGTTGCTTGAAGAGCATCGTCTCCGCGAACTCGCCGGCCTGCCCGGCGAATTCCTCGACCATCGGATGCTGCTCGATAGGTTCGAGATTGCGCGCGCCGGCGCCATCCTGTCGCCGGGTGCAGCCGACGCCGACCCGGTACACTTGGCCAAGGGGCTTCTCGGGGCGGCCATGACCCGCGGCGCACGGATGTTCGAAGAAGAAGCCATCGAATACGACGCATCGTCCCGCGCGGTTTGCGTTCGGCTGAAGACCGGCTGTGAAATCGAGGCGCGATCTGTCGTCCTTGCGACAGGCTATGTGCTGCCCGGGATTGTTCATTCCACCATTCAGACGATTTCGTCGAGTTGGGCTATTGCGACCCGCCCCCAGCCGCAAACCATCTGGAAAGATGGCGTTTTGATCTGGGAGGACAGCAAGGACTACCTTTACGCCAGAACAACATCATCTGGGCGGATTATCATCGGCGGCGAAGATAGCGAAAAAGCCATCGAACCCGACGCGCGAGATCGGTTGATACCTGAAAAGGCACGTTTGTTAACGAAGAAGCTGACCGCGCTGTGGCCCACGGCAAACACCGACATCGAATTCCGCTGGGCGGGTACGTTCGACACCACGCGTGATGGCTTGCCCCTAATCGGCCCGGTCCCGGGTATGAAGGGTGTTTACGCTGCCTACGGCTATGGCGGCAACGGCATAACATTCAGCTTTCTCTCAGCACGACTGATCGGCGGTCTGATAGCAGGATCTAGCTCGCCGCTTCTCAGCGATTTTGCCCTGGATCGCGATGGCGGGCCGATGCCGGCCTGATGATCCCGCGGCTGCCTCGCGGATTGTTGATTGACCCGACGTTCCTGATTGAACCACTGGCCCGGTTCGTCATTTACTCTGAAGCTCGTGCTTCAGCAGATCGGATCGAGTCATGGCCAAGAATGAAATCGCGGGCGTTGAGGATTACAAAGGCGCTGCAGCCGGTTGGGGAGCACTCAAGGCCGTAGCCGAGGCGCTTCGCGGACAGATGGCCGTCGTCAACGAAACGCATGGCCTGCTGACCATGAATCAGCCTCATGGCTTCGATTGTCCGGGTTGTGCGTGGCCGGATCCCAAACATACCTCGTCGTTCGAATTCTGCGAGAACGGCGCCAAGGCGGTGTCGTGGGAGGCAACGGCCAAACGAACCACGCCGGAATTCTTCGCCGCACATACCGTCAGCGAGCTCTGGAACTGGCGGGATTTCGACCTCGAGAGCGAAGGTCGCCTGACCCATCCGATGGTCTACGACCGCGCCACCGATCGGTATCTGCCAATTTCGTGGGAAGAGGCGATGACCCGCATCGGTGCGGCACTGCGCGCCCTGCCCGATCCCAACATGGCGGAGTTCTACACCTCGGGCAGGACATCCAATGAGGCCGCTTTTCTCTATCAACTGTTCGTGCGGGAATTCGGCACCAACAATTTTCCCGATTGCTCGAACATGTGCCACGAGGCAACCAGCGTCGGCCTGCCGGAGTCGATCGGTGTCGGCAAGGGAACGGTGACGCTGGAAGATTTCGATCACAGCGACTGCATCTTCTGCATCGGCCACAATCCCGGCACCAACCATCCGCGCATGCTGACGACGCTACGGGAGGCGTCCAAGCGCGGGGTTCCGATCATCGCGATCAATCCGCTGCGGGAACGAGGACTGGAACGTTTTACGGCGCCGCAAGACCCGGTAGAAATGCTGACGCTCAGCTCCACGCCCATTGCCTCTTCTTATTATCTTGTAAAAGTCGGCGGCGACGTCGCGATGCTCAAGGGAGTGATGAAAGCCCTGGTTGCGCTCGACGCCAGGAGTATGGCGGAAAACGGTCCAGGCGTGCTCGACCGCGAATTCATCGGCGCTCACACAGTCGGAATCGATGCGCTGCTGTCGGACCTCGAGGCCACGTCCTGGGAAGCGATCGAAACGGCATCACGCCTGCCGCGATCCGACATCGAGGAAATCGCGAACATCTACGCCAAGGCTAACCGCGTCATCATCAATTACGGCATGGGCATCACCCAACACCGCCATGGCACCGGCAACGTCCAGCAAATCGCCAACCTCCTGCTGCTTCGCGGCAACATCGGACGCACGGGCGCCGGCATCTCGCCGCTGCGAGGTCATTCCAATGTACAAGGCGATCGAACCGTCGGGATTACCGAAATTCCGAACAAGGCATTGCTGGACGGCCTTGTCAGAACCTTCGGCTTCGAACCACCGCGCGCCAAAGGCCACGACGCGATCGAGGCCGTCGAGGCCATCAGGGACCGGCGCTCGAAAGCGCTGATCTGTCTCGGCGGCAACCTTGCGGTGGCCATGTCGGACCCGGAAGCCACCTTTGAGGCGATGCGGGGCCTTGACCTCGCCGTCCACATCGCCACCAAACTCAACCGCTCGCATCTGCTGCTGGCTCGGCAGTCCTTCCTGCTGCCGTGCCTGGGGCGCACCGAAATCGACATGCAAGCCAGCGGCCCGCAATCGGTCACGGTCGAAGATTCGATGTCGATGGTCCATGCCTCGCGCGGCGGCCTCAAGCCTGCATCGGAACACCTGAAATCAGAACCGGCGATTATCGCCGCGATGGCGATGGCGACGCTTCCAAACACCAAGGTGCGCTGGGCCGAGATGATTGCCGATTACAGCAAAATCCGCGACGGCATCGAAAGCGTGTTTCCGGCATTTGCGGATTTCAACGCGCGCATCCAGCATCCCGGCGGCTTCCGCTTGTATGTGGCGGCCTCCGAACGCGAATGGTTGACCCCGAACAAGAAGGCCAATTTCCTGGTCTATTCCGGCCTTGAAGAAGATCCACCCCGCGACAATGCGCTGACGCTCACCACGATCCGGAGCCACGATCAGTACAACACCACAATGTATGGATTGAACGACCGCTATCGTGGAATCACGGGACGCCGCGACGTGATCTTTGTCAACGAGAACGACCTTTCAAAGCGCGGGCTGAGTCACGGCGATCTCGTCGATGTCACGGTTGATACCCCCGCGAGTTCAGGCCTGAGCGAGCGGATCATGCGGCGCCTGACGGCTGTCGCCTACAAAATAGCGGAAGGTTCGGTTGCCACCTATTACCCCGAGGCCAATGTGCTGGTCGCTCTCGATCACTATGACGCCAAATCCGGAACGCCATCATACAAGTCGACGCCGGTGCAGATTCGGGCCTCCGTTGGTTGAGCCAGGCCCGTCTACGACACGGACTTCGGAACGTGGCAGACGCAGCCCTGGGCGTTCATCGCGACGGCCGCGAGATTCAATAAAGCGCTAACCGGAGATGCTCATGACAACAGGCACCTTGCATGGCCGGATCGCATTGGTGACCGGAGGCTCCCGTGGTATCGGAGCAGCGATCGTCCGATCGCTTGCTCAGGCTGGCGCCGCTGTCGCGGTCAATTATCGCGAGCGCGCTGGCGAAGCGAATGCACTCGTCCATGCCATCGGCGAGGCCGGCGGACGTGCGATTGCGATTGCCGCCGACGTCTCGCAATCCAATGCGGTCGCCGAGATGGTTCAACGTGTGAAGTCGGAACTCGGGTCGATCGGCATTTTGATCAATAACGCTGGGGTCGCAATCACCCGCGACATTCAGGATCTCTCGGAGGCCGATTTTGATCAGACGATCGCGGTGAATTTGAAGTCCGTTTTTCTGTGCACGCAGGCCGTTTTACCCATGATGCGAAGCAAGGGATGGGGCCGTATCATCAATATTTCGTCGGGCGCCGCCCGAGGTGCCGGTTCGATCGGACCGCATTACAATGCGTCAAAGGCGGGTATTGAAGGACTGACGCGTGGCTACGCCGCCCGGCTCGTGAAGGAAGGCATTACCGTCAATGCCGTCGCACCCTCGCTGATCGAAACGGATATGATGAAAGGCCAGCACAACCTCGTCAGCCGGATTCCAGTGGGCCGTTTCGGTAAAGCCGAAGAAGTCGCGACAGCCGTCATGATGCTAGTCGACAACCCCTATATGACCGGCCAGACGGTCGCGATGAGCGGTGGCATGGCGTTCAACTAGATCAGCGCAGTTTGTAAATCGAAAAAATCACCAGATCGCCGGCATCCCTAGAGCCACCGAAGCAGAAGCGGCACAAGAAGCGAGGTGGCGACGCCATTGAGGCCCATCGCGATGGCGGCGAAGGTGCCCGCGATTTCGTCTACCGCAAAGGCGCGCGCGGTGCCGATGCCGTGCGACGCCAGGCCAACCGCAAAGCCGCGGGCGGCATAGTCAGTTATCTTCAAGGCGTTCATCAGCGGGGTGACGATCACCGCGCCCATGACGCCGGTTGCGATCACCAGCACGGCCGTCAGCGCCGGCCGCCCGCCCATGCTCTCCGTTATCGCCATGGCGATACCGGCTGTCACCGATTTGGGCGCCAGCGATACCAGAATTTCGCGGGGCACGCCGAACGCAGCCGCCACCGTGACGACGGAAACCACCGCTGTCACCGCGCCGGCCAACAGCGCGACAATCATCGGCACGATATTGCCGCGGACCAGCGTCAGGTGGCGAACCAGCGGTACCGCGATGGCGACGGTGGCCGGACCCAGCAGGAAGTGCACGAATTGCGCGCCCTCGAAGTAGGTCTGGTAGGGCGTGCCGGTCGCCACCAGAACGCCGCCGACCACGGCGATCGCGATCAGCACGGGATTGACCAGCGGATGACGGCCGCAGGCCCGGGCGAGGGCATCGGCCGCAATCCATGCCACCAGCGTCAACGCCAGCCAGAGCAGCGGCGTCGCCGAGAGATAGACCCAGATCGAAAACGGATTGGTCATGAGCCGCCGTCCACCGGCGCGCCCCGCGTGATCGCGCGCTTGACGAAGATGAAGACATAGACCGTGACGATCAGTGTCAGCACGGTCGAGACCAGCAGGGCGACAAAGATCGGAAACACATAGGCGCCGATCAGCGGCAATTGCTGGACAATGCCCACTCCCGCCGGAACGAACAGCAGCCCCAGCGAGCCGAGCAGCGCTGACGCTGTGACACCGAGGTCGGTTTTCTCGATGGCGGAGATCTCCGCGCCTGCGATGCGGGCATGAACGACCGCAAGCACCGCGAGCAGCGCCAGACCTATCACCGGACCGGGCACCGCCAGGTCCAGCGCCCGCGTCAGTATTTCACCGGCAAGTTGGCAGGTGAGTAACAGGGTGAGCGCACGAATCATGATTTCCGATCGTTGTTAGAAAGATGACATGACGGCCGCGCAAAAAAATCAACGCGACAACAGATTGGTTTTCGCCAGATCGAGAACCTCGTCGCCGCGGCCGCTCATCACGGCGCGGAGCACCCACAGGCTGAACCCCTTGACCTGCTCCGCCGAAATCGCCGGCGGCATCGAAAGCTCCTGGGTCGCCGTCACCACGTCGAGCACCGCCGGGCCGTCATGAGCCAG
>JGI24140J50213_10000103_pt1 | contig 36224 bp, 30 predicted proteins | sample BarGraIncu00222A_FD_50213 | JGI IMG/M metagenome (IMG submission 50213)
AAGTAAAAAATATAAACACCATGTCACGAATTTGCCAGATCACAGGAAAAAAATTAATGGTAGGAAACAATGTTTCTCACTCTAACATCAAGTCGAAGAGAAAGTTTTATCCTAACTTGCAGACTAAGAAGTTCTACGTTCCCGAAGAAGATGCATGGGTCGTTTTAAAAGTTTCTACTTCAGCCATCAGAACCATCAACAAGAATGGTATTTCAGCTTGTCTGAAAAAAGCTGTTACAAAAGGATTTCTTAAATAACATACTTATTTAAGGCAGAGTGATCGTCATCGGATATACCGGTGACGATCATTCTTTTTTATCAGAAGTGCTCCTTTATGGGGCTTTTTTCATTTCTACCCATTGATAGTTCTTTAGAAAATTATACTACTTTCGCTATAATAAATATTCGCATCTTGAAGTCATTATCAATTGTCATATTATTCCGATTCATAGCTCTGTTTATATTTGTGGCCGGCTCCTTTATTCAGACCCACGCACAAGTAAAAACCGTAGGATTAGTCTATGGACAGATAACCGGAGACGATGGAAAAGAGGTTTCACAGGTTATTATTCAGGCAACTGAAACAACAACCGGAAAATCAATCAACTCAAAATCAATCAGAAATAATGATGGGACATATGAACTTTCGCTCCCCGCAGAAACCCAATTGACCATTACTTATTCTTTATTGGGATATTTCCGGCAAACAAAACAAGTCAACCTGAAACCAAACGAACGGTTTCAATTGAACATCCGGTTAGTCATCCTTCCAACTCAACTTTCGACTGTAGTCATCAATGAACGTTTAGACCGGACGCTCAACGTTACCCGCATCGATCCAAAATCTGCGGCTGTCATCCCAAGTGTCTCCGGAAATGTAGAGGCACTCATCAAATCGCAACCCGGGGTTTCATCCAACAATGAACTCAGCTCACAATATTCAGTAAGAGGTGGCAACTATGATGAGAATCTTGTCTATGTTAACGACATCGAGATCTTTCGGCCATTTCTGGTCCGTTCGGGACAACAGGAAGGATTGAGTTTTTTAAACAGCGACCTGATTTCATCCATCAATTTCTCTGCCGGTGGGTTCGAAGCCAAATATGGAGACAAGATGTCTTCGGTTTTAGACATTCATTACAGGCGACCAACAACCTTTTCAGGCTCTGTGATGATGAGCCTTCTGGGAGCATCTATCCATCTTGAAGGAGCTAGCAAGAACAATAAATTCACCTGGCTCACGGGCCTTCGGCAGAAGTCGAACCAGTATCTGCTGAAAAGTATGGATACAAAAGGTGAATACAATCCTTCCTTCACAGACATTCAGGCGCTTTTTACATATACTTTTTCCCCGAAATTTGAAGTTTCATTCCTGGGAAATTATGCACAAAACATTTATAGACTGATTCCTCAGGATCGCGAGACTTCGTTTGGAACCATCAACGAAGCATTGAGGTTACAGGTTTATTTCCAAGGTGAAGAGGCAGACAAATTTAACAACGGTACAGCCGCGCTGAGTTTTAATTTTCACCCTTCTACAGCTATCAGCCTAAAACTCAATGGCTCATATTTTAGATCGCTTGAAAGTGAATCATTTGATATCCTTGGACAATACTGGATCGGACAGATCGAAACAGACCTGAGCAAACCCAACTTTGGCGATGTACTTTCAACAAAAGGGGTCGGCAGTTTTCTGAATCATTCACGAAATCACCTGACTGCAGATGTTTTCAATATCGAACAACGCGGTTCCGTCACAAAACCACACAATCAGTTTCAATGGGGCGTCAAATATCAGCACGAAGCAATAGATGACCGTTTGAATGAATGGACGATGATTGACTCTGCCGGTTATTCGTTACCCAACCCTCCCCAGAAACCCGGAGACATTCCGCAGAACCCTGATTTTACCATTTCTTCTTCTTTGAAGACCCAACATCAACTCAGTTCAAACCGATACAATGGTTTTATCCAGAACTCATTTTTTCTGAGAACGGATAGTGTGAAATTATGGATCAATGCCGGTATCCGCAGTTCATACTGGGATGTTAACAAAGAATTGCTATTCAGTCCAAGAGTCATCATCAACTACAAACCCAACTGGAAAAACGATATTACTTTCAAACTTTCGGGTGGATTATATCAGCAGCCGCCCTTCTACCGGGAGTTGCGCGACCTGCAAGGGAATCTCCATTTAAATACTCCAGCCCAAAAATCCATACATCTGTTGACCGGAAGCGATTGGCAATTCAAAGCCTGGGGCCGACCGTTTAAATTTACAACCGAGATCTATTACAAGTTTTTGGACGACCTGATTCCCTACGAAATTGACAATGTACGGATCCGTTACCTGAGCGATCAAACGGCAAAGGGTTATGCCGAAGGGATAGATTTTAAGATAAACGGCGACTTTGTGGAAGGCCTTGAATCATGGGCCAGCATCTCTTTCATGAAAACAGAGCAGGACATAAAAGGAGATTTCTATTACAAACGGATGAACAGCAGTGGCGAGGTAATCATTCCGGGCTATACAACCAATACGGTTGCTGTCGACAGTATCAGAATTGAGCCGGGTTATATCCCCCGCCCAACAGACCAACGTGTCAACTTCAGTCTTTTCTTTCAGGACTACCTTCCCAACAATCCGACTTATAAAGTTCATTTAAGCCTTTTCTATGGCAGCCGTTTGCCTTTTGGCCCTCCCGGCTCACCCCAATACATGCACACACTCCGCATCCCACCCTACCGCAGAGTTGATATTGGTTTTTCGAAACAAATCATCGGTGAAGATGCAACATACAGACCAAAGGGAGGTTTGAAATTTATCAAATCGTTGTGGGTTTCGGCCGAGGTCTTCAATCTCTTCCAGATCAGCAACACCATCTCGTATATCTGGATCAACGACATCAACAATCGCCAATATGCAATTCCCAACTACCTGACCCCACGACAACTCAACTTCAAATTGATCGCTAAATTTTAACTCCTTTTTTCCTAAATATCATTTTTATTTGTTCCTGAGAGCATAATTTCTTCCAATTTGGACTATCTTTGTATAGGTTCAACTATCTATAAATAGTTCGAAATCATCGTTCAAAAAAATTGAACCCCCAAAAAACCATTATTCTTCCATTTAAGAATACTTGTTCTACTATTCTCTTAAAACTCCCTGACAACTGTAGTATAATTCCCCTCTATCCGGAATACTCACAGATTAATTCCTGTATTTATCCCGTATCTATGCCGTATTGTATCATACGGCATAAATATGGCTTAAATACGATATAAATACGGTTTAAATACGGTTATGACTTAAATTATATGGGAGTTATATGGCAATTATCCGGGGATATTCCGGGAATGGTTGATCGACTTTTAAATCAGCCTGGAAACTGGTTTTCATAAAGGTACAAAATATTTTCACATTTCCGACAATTGGTTGAAAAAAGTTTGATAATCAACTGACTGATGATGATGAATGACATGCCCTAATATCTCCTATAATCTGAAAATCTTTGCGAAATAATAAACAATCTATGTAATCAACCGTTGTTTTAAGTGAAGTCAAATTGATTTCCATTAATAAAACAATGATTATGATAAAACAGTGTGATCGAAAAGCATGGGAATTCCCTGCTTTGCCATATACATATGATGCCCTGGAACCATTCATTGATGCGCAAACGATGGAAATACACTATACAAAACATCATCGTGCATATTTTGATAAGTTTTATGCGGCAATTAAGGGAACGGAATTTGAAAACATGTGTCTGCTCCATATTTTTGATATGGTCAGTGAGTTATCGGTTACAATCCGTAACAATGCAGGTGGTTTTTACAACCATAAATTCTTTTGGAAAGTCATCGGCCCTGATTGTGGTGGCTACCCTACAGGCAAGTTGGCAGATGCTATCAATTTTACTTTCGGATCGTTTGAAGATTTTCAAAATGTATTCGCAGAAGCTGCAACTACCCGATTTGGAAGTGGTTGGGCATGGCTTATCGTACGACACGACGGCACACTTGCCGTTACTTCCACTCCGAATCAAGATAATCCATTGATGGATGTAGCCGATCAAAGAGGCTTTCCGATATTGGCGCTTGATGTATGGGAACACGCTTATTATCTTAAATATCAAAATCGCCGGATGGATTACATCAAAGCATTTTGGAATATCGTAAACTGGGAAAAGGTATCATCCGCATATCTGAAGGCCATCGAATAAACTTAATTATTAACCATTGGGCCGGTGGTAATGCTACCGGCCCTTTTAAAATCAATCAAAACATGAACCGTAGATTTATTATTTTTTTTGTTCTTTTATTGTCTGGAACAGCGCTATATGCGCAGTCCACATCGCAGCTTTTACAAACCCATGCCGGGAAAACAATTTTCCCAAAACTCGCTTATTCATATTCGGAGTTAGAACCCAATATCGACTCGGTGACGATGCGGATCCATTATTCAAAGCACTTTAGAGCTTATTATGATAATTTTAAAAAAGCAGTTACAGGAACACCTTTTGAAAATCAATCTGTAAAGGACCTGTTTGCAGGAATTGCCTCTGCTCCTCCTGCAGTAAAAAATAATGCCGGCGGATTTTATAACCATGCACTCTACTGGGAAATTATGGCACCAAATAGTGGTGGCATGCCTACTGGCGATCTGTCGGATAAAATCGGAATGGCATTCGGAGGGTTTGACAACTTTAAAAAAGCATTTACCGATGCCGCCATGACTCGGTTTGGAAGTGGCTGGGCATGGCTGATTGTGAAAAGTGACAAGAGCCTTGCAATCGTATCGACAGCAAATCAGGATAATCCTCTGATGGGAAATGCAGAGGTTAAAGGAACTCCCATTTTATTGATCGATGTATGGGAACATGCTTACTACTTGAAATATCAGAACAGACGGGCAGATTATATTACTGCGTTTTGGAATGTAGTCAACTGGAAAGCAGTTTCGGAACTTTATGCTAAAGCAATAGAATAGAATAGAAGATAAAATGAAACAGGGACAGGTCGCAACCTGTCCCTGTTTCATTTTGCAAATGATAAAATAGAATCTTTTATTCTTTCCAATGCATCTCTGAGTTGATCTTCGGTGATGACCAATGGAGGTGCAAAACGAATGATATGTTGATGGGTTGGTTTAGCCAGAATGCCGTTCTCTTTCATCTTCAGACAAACATCCCAGGCCTCTTTTCCATTTGTTGGACGGACAATGATGGCATTTAACAAACCCTTTCCTCTGACAAGTTCTATCATTGGCGTTTTAATTTTTCTCAGTTCAGCACGAAAAATCTGTCCGAGTGCTTCTGCTTTTTCAGCCAGTTTTTCATCTTCGACAACCCTGAGGGCAGCTACGGCAACACGGCATGCAAGTGGATTACCGCCAAAAGTTGAACCATGTTCACCTGGCTTAATACACAGCATAATGTCATCATTTGCCAATACAGCGGATACTGGCAATACTCCTCCCGAAAGGGCCTTGCCCAAAATCAAAATATCGGGATGGACGCCTTCGTGGTCGCAAGCCAGTAGTTTTCCGGTCCTTGCGATTCCTGTCTGCACTTCATCCGCAATAAACAATACATTCTTTTCCCTGCATAGAGCAAATGCCTTTGACAAATACCCTTCATCGGGAACAAAGACGCCGGCCTCGCCCTGTATAGGTTCAACCAGAAAACCTGCAACATTAGGGTCTTTAAGCGCTTCTGCAAGCGCGTCCAGATCATTATAAGGGATTGTAACAAAACCCGGAGTGTAAGGCCCAAATCCTTTGTAAGCATCCGGATCGGAAGACATTGAAATGATGGTGATGGTTCGGCCATGAAAGTTTCCTTCGCAAACAATGATCTTTGCCTGGTTTTCAGGAACACCTTTTTTGGTATAAGCCCATTTACGGCATATTTTAAGTGCAGTTTCATCGGCTTCAGCCCCACTATTCATCGGTAACACTTTGTCGTAGCCAAAAAGCCCNGTGATATACTTTTCATAAGGACCCAGACAATCATTGTAGAAAGCACGCGAAGTGAGAGTGAGCTTCTGTGCCTGTTCAATCATTGCCTGAATAATTTTTGGATGACAGTGTCCCTGGTTGACGGCTGAGTAGGCCGACAGGAAATCATAATAGCGTTTTCCTTCGACATCCCAAAGGAAAGGCCCCTCGCCACGGGAAAGAACAACAGGAAGAGGATGGTAATTGTGAGCGCCATATTTTTCTTCAAGTTGAATAGCCAGATGTGAATTTGTCAGTTCAGTCATGTTGATCGAAATTTTAATCTTTCGGTTGAATCAGTAGTACAAATTTATAGTTTTAAATTTGGTAAATCATACATTATGGTAATTTATATTCATTATTCATAAAACTTTAATTGAACGGTCGTGTTTAGATATAAAAATTAAGCGTTTTAAGTAAAATCTCAACTTTTGTTTAACGGAAGAAAAGCTTGCTTTCTCGCTATCAAGGAGTTTAAATAATTGTTAATTAATTTTAAAAAATATATTAAGAAAGCGTTCTTTAATGTTTTAAATATTGTACATTTGAAATAATATAATCCCCTAATATCTGTGTTGTATGGAAAAAGAAACATTGGAACTAACAGAGCCTTCAGGGGTGTTTGCATTTACTACAATCCGCGATGTAGTAAATCAAACACTGCAAAATTCAATCTTTGAAAGTGTAATAGCCGAAAACCTGTCAGGCATATCAAGCGGATTCAAAAAACTCGATCATTTAACAGGCGGTTTCCATCCCGCAGAATTCACTCTCGTAGGAATTCGTCCAAGTATGGGAAAAACAGCATTTCTNTTATCTCTCCTCTTCAATGTTGCCGTCACCGGCAAGAAAAAATCCATCGTTTTCAGTCCTGAACGAACTTCAAAAAAACTAGTACAAAGGCTTATTGAGAGTGAAACCGGAATGTCTGTTGAAAAGATCCGTCAGGCCAAACTGAAGGACAGTGATAAAGAACATTTACATGCCCTGATTGGTAGTATAGCCAATGCAGAGATATTAATCGATGACAGCCAGAATCTATCAATTGATGAATTGGTTGAACGTTGTTACTCTATTGTAGGGAGTCAATCGGTTGATATTATCATGGTAGATTATCTCGAAACTTTTTTAAAGCATACCACCAACACAGAAGAAAGAACAATCATGCAGGAAAGAGTGGTTAACGCCCTCAAAAAACTTGCTGTTGATCTTAATGTTCCTGTTATACTTTTCTCAAAGGTTGATAAGACCGGCACAATATCTACAGGAGATCTGCATCTTACATTTAGTGATGTTCCAACTTGCATCAGCACGAAAGCTGACAGCATCATTTTGGTTGACCGCCCTTATGTCGATCAGATTCAAAAAGATGAAAAATGCAAACATGGATGTGCAGATTTGATTATTGCCAAACATGCCTTTATCAGCGCTACTGCAACTGTATCTATTCGTTTTGTGGATAGTATTGACAAGTTTGTTGATTTTGAATAACAAACAAGGTTAAAAGTTAAAGTAAAAAGGTTAAAGAAAAAAGAAAATGTGATTTTTTGAAAGCAGGGATGGCCCTTTTGGCCATCCTTTTTTATTTTTGAGGCTTTGGTTTTACAATTTTTAACACTTTTAGAGTCAATTCATTCGACTTATTGCCTGATCATTGCCGAAATGGATGTAAATTTGCAGGTAACAGTAATCTAAAAGCATATTCCTGATTTTAAGCAAGGGGTATTTAACTTTTATACATTTAACTCAAACATTTTTCAGATTATGACCATGAAACAACCCATTTCTGAAACACCTGAATTCAAGTATGCCAATTTTATTTTAAGACTGGGTGCTTTTGTAATTGATGCTTTAATCCTTGGAATCCTCCTTTCATTCCTTCGAACAATTTTAATCAACACGCTATTCCTTGATCTGAGAATGGAGAATTTTCTGTCTGATGACCTGGAATATATTTTCACTCCATTATTTACAATGAGCTTCCTGATATTCATAGTCGGACAACTGATCGTTTTCTGGCTTTATTATGCACTGACAGAATCAAGGTTGGGAGCTTCGCCGGGCAAGCTATTATTCAAACTCACTGTAACGGACATAAATGGACGACGCATTAATTTTATGAGAGCTACCGGACACGCTTTTGCCAGGATCCTTTCGTTCGTGCCATTTCTAACCGGTTACCTGATGGCTTTATTTACTGATAAAACGCAGACACTTCATGATTTGCTGTCTGGTTGTATTGTGATCCCTACCCGCGAAGTAGTTGCTCCAAAGATTGAAAATGATATTGAAGTTCCGGAAGAAGCATAAATGAAAGAGCTTTTTTTACAGTAAAGTTTAACATTGTTTTATTGATTATCATTTCACCCCTTCGGGGTTCATATTTAAACATTTGGTTTTCTATAATCATTTCATGCCTTCGGCATTTTCTTCAATCCCGAAGGGATGGAATGATTATAGAGCTAAGCGTTATTCAAAAGAACCTAAGGCATTTTCTTCAATCCCGAAGGGATGGAATGATTATAGAACTAAGCGTTATTCAAAAGAACCCCGAAGGGGTGAAATGATTATAAAACCTGAATAATTATAACACATCGTCATAATATCCCAACAAATGGCAATTGACTTTTCGAAAATCCCTTCTCCCTGTTACGTAATTGAGGAAAACCGATTACGCAACAATCTTGCATTAATCAAAGAGGTAAAAGAACGCAGCGGTGCTGAAATCATTCTCGCGTTCAAAGGCTTTGCGATGTGGGGAGTATTTCCAATACTAAACGAATATGGATTTAAACAAGCCACTGCCAGTTCATTGAGCGAAGCCCGCCTAGCCTTTGAAGAGATGGGAGCCCCGGCCCATACCTATGCCCCTGTCTACACGGATGACGATATCGATGAGATCATTCAGTTGAGTAGTCATATTACATTTAATTCTTTGGGTCAGCTTGAACGGTTTCAATCACGTATCAAGGCATCAGGAAAACCAATTTCAATTGGACTTCGCGTGAATCCGGAATATTCAGAAGTAGCTACTGCTTTATATAATCCCTGTTCGCCGGGTTCAAGACTTGGAATCCTGACTGAAAATTTAGGCGAGTCACTTCCCGAAGGTGTAAATGGACTTCATTTCCATGCTTTGTGCGAATCTGATCCTACTGAACTGCAAAAGGTTTTGATTTCATTTGAAAAGTTGTTTGGAAAATATCTGTCACAGGTAAAGTGGGTCAATTTTGGAGGTGGGCATTTGATGACCCGGAAAGGTTATGACACTGAATTGCTCATCAAAACAATTCAGGATTTCAAATTCCGTTATCCTCATCTACAGGTTATTTTGGAACCGGGCAGTGCTTTTGCCTGGGATACCGGTTATTTGGTTTCAACCGTTGAAGATATTGTAGAAAACAAAAACACTAAAACAGCGATACTCAATGTGTCGTTTACAGCCCATATGCCTGATTGTCTGGAAATGCCTTATCAACCCATGATTCTTGGTTCTATTGATGAAACCAATGGCAAACCGACTTACCGCATGGGGGGCAATAGTTGTCTGGCTGGTGATTTTATGGGCAACTGGTCGTTCGAACAACCTTTAAAAATTGGTGACAAGGTCGTATTTAACGATATGATTCATTATACCATGGTGAAGACCAATACTTTTAATGGCGTTAAACATCCTTCTATAGGGATATGGAACGAAGAAAAGGGTTTTATACTTCTTCGTGAATTTGGTTACGAAGACTATAAAACCCGTCTCTCCTGATCAATTAATTATTTTATTTCACTTTCTTTACTGGAATCAAATCTGCATTCCGGTAAATCACGATTGTCTGATTACCGTTATATTTATTCATCCTATAAAGAATCTTGTCCATAAAGCCGGGTTCAATAGTGGTTTCATAAACCAGATTGGGAACTATTTTCTTCACACTATCTACGCGTTGTTCAATTTTTGCTTCATCAAAGAACAGGACAAAATCAGGATAATCTTTTGGTGAAGCATCCTTATAGACTTTAGCAATTGGAGAAAAATGAGGGCTATTGGCGTACATGCGAACTGTAGGCCATTGTCCCAAATAGAACCGGGGAGCCATTTTGGCATCGTTATGAAAAGCATCAGCCAGAAGGATGTTGTGGATATTCGGATAAGCCGACAGGTAAGTCATAGACTCGACTCGTGCTTTTTTGGAGAAATTAAATGTAAAGGCTATGAGTAAAATGGTGTTGACTACCCAGAAGAAAGTGAGTGATCGTTTATACAACTTTGTATGTCGGGTCCAATATGCTGACCCATACATAAAGTCATTCCAGCCAATTACACCCAGCATTATCAAAAATGGAATAATCGAAAAAATAAAACGTTCCTGTTTGTTTGCAAAAAGAGAATGAAAAAGCAAAAAGATAAATGTCGGCAGAAAAAGGAGCAACTGCTTCTTCCAATTTCTAAAAAATCCAAAGAACCAATACAGGCCCATTGGAAATACAAAAATTCCTAGCAGGTATCCGAAATACATAAAGAACGATCCCGTTAAATAATTGTACCTGTTGTCAATATTGTACTCTACATATTGACGGAATTCAGCAAAAGGATACCCCCACAAAAACATATCCGGAATGCATTGAGTCAGGACAATAGAAATCAGATATCCAAAAGCAAGCACTAACATCTCTTTCCATTTCTTTTGATAAAGAAGAGCCAAACCGATTCCACCTACAAAGAATACCGTCTGAAACCTCAGGGAAAAAGCAACTCCCAATATCAGACCTGCTAAAAAGAACCATTTTGAAGGCTTTGGATCTTCATATCGACTGACTATAATCCAAACACCATAGATCAAAAATGGGATACAAATAATTTCAACCAGATTGCGAACACTTAACCATGGCATCATCCAGAATAATGCAAGAAATAATCCAACACTCTTGGCGTTGTTGATATTGCTAATTTTCTCTGTTATTTTATATCCATAGAAAACAGCAATTAAGGAGAAACATCCATAAATAAATCTCAGAATACACATTTTAATCTGAGGGTCAGAAATATGCAGATACTTCATAATAGAAAGCAATGCAAACTGAAATCCCGGATATAAAAGACTATGTCCTGAAGGAACGTCTCCAGGCTTGCCACTCGGAAGCCAGTTGTCAATATTGAGTCCATCAACCCATGATTGAGGAATCTCAACCACTAAAAAATGATCGTCATGCATTCCAAATCCTTTAGCAAAAAACACTGCAATGAGTCTAACAAATGCAGCCAGGAACATAATGACCATTAATGGATTCTGAGTCCAATATTTCTGAATATATTTCATAGATGAAGTCTCTTTTTTATATACCACAAAGATAAATTATCCACGGTTACTCTCGGATAAAAAAACACGGATGAAAAAGGATAATAACAATCCCTTTTCATCCGTTTAAATAAATCCGTGAAAGTTCATCCGAGTTAATCCGTGGACTATTTTTCAACATGTAAATCACTGGACTTTTAAAAAATGGATAATTACTTAGCTTTTCCCTGGTTAGCTACAGCATCCATCAATGCTTTGATCGTTTCTGGATCACCGAGGTAATAGTCATTAACCAGATTTAGGTAATCATCAAACTCAAAAACATAAGGAATACCTGTTGGGATATTTAATTCGATGATATCGCTGTCACTGATTTTTTTCAAATATTTCACGATACCACGAAGACTATTGCCATGAGCAGCTACGAGAATAGTGTCCATTTCTTTAAGGGCAGGCTGAATTGAGTTGTCCCAGAAAGGGATGAGGCGATCGATACAATCTTTTAATGATTCTGTCAAAGGAATTTCTTTTTCTGACAGGCCTTGGTATCTACGATCAAAACGTGGATTACGTGGGTCATCATGTCCTAATTCAAGTGGTGGAATATCAAAACTACGGCGCCAGATCTTTACCTGAGCATCACCATATTTTTCTGCGGTCTCAGCTTTATTAAGTCCCTGGAGATTACCGTAATGTTTTTCGTTTAAGCGCCAGCTCTTTACAACCGGAATCCATAACTGATCCATTTCTGTCAGAGCTAAATTCATGGTTTTAATAGCCCTTGTCAGCACTGAAGTAAAAGCCATATCGAAAACAAGACCTGCTTTCTTCATCTGATTACCGGCTTCTTTACCTTCTTCAAAACCTTTTGCTGACAAATCAACATCGGTCCATCCTGTAAAACGGTTTTCCTTGTTCCAAACACTTTCGCCGTGACGAAGTAAAACTAACTTTTTCATATTCTTTTATATTTAATTTACGATTCTTATCGATCGGGAAAATAGTAATTAAAATTCCCTGGGTTTTTTATACTGCAAAATTAAGATTTTTTATGTAGTTTAAAATTATTGAAGATCATCGGATAGAGAATAATTCGATTTTTTATCCTTCATTCTAAAGACAGGAAGCAACACATTTTTTAATAACTTTGCGACATGATCTGTTGACAGGATTTCAATATTTTATCTATCAATTATAACCCTAATGAAGCTTTATAAAAAAATCAACAACATCACCGGATGGATACTGTTCGCTATAGCCTCGGCAGTTTACATCATTACCTCTGAAGCCACAGCAAGCTTTTGGGATTGTGGAGAATATATTGCAACAGCCTTTAAATTACAGGTTGGCCACCCCCCTGGAGCACCATTATTTCAGATGATCGGACGCTTCTTTTCGCTGTTTGCATTTGGCAATACAGCACTTGTTGCAAGAATGGTAAATACCATGTCTGCGCTTGCAAGTGGTTTCACGATTTTATTCCTCTTCTGGTCAATCACCAGACTGGCTAAAAAAATAGTGATTAAAAATGGTGAAATCTCAACCGAAAAGATCATTGCCATAATAGGTAGTGGAATTGTTGGTGCTTTAGCTTATACTTTTTCTGATTCATTCTGGTTTTCGGCTGTGGAAGGTGAAGTTTATGCCATGTCATCCTTCTTTACGGCCTTTGTTTTCTGGGCTATTTTAAAGTGGGAAGATGTATATGACAGTCCTGAAGGATTAAGATGGATTATCCTCATTGCTTTTATGATAGGCCTTTCGGTTGGTGTCCACTTATTGAACTTACTTGCATTGCCATCAATTGTGATGGTTTATTACTTTAAAAAACATAAACCAACAATTAAGGGCGGAATCATTGCTTTCATTGTATCAATCATCATTCTGGCATTGATCATGTTTGTGCTGATACCCGGACTTGTTAGTGTTGCAGGTAATTTTGAACGATTCTTCATCAATACTTTTGGACTTCCTTTCAACAGTGGTACTGTTATTTATGGATTGACTGTAACCAGTCTTCTTGTCTGGGGTATTATGTATACGCACAAAAAAGGCAAGGTATTACTCAACACTGCATTACTCAGTCTGGTTTTTGTCATCATCGGGTATTCTTCTTTCATGATGCTGATCATACGATCCAATGCCGATACACCCATCAATGAAAACAATCCTACCAATGCCGTTGGTCTGTTATCTTATCTGAACCGTGAACAATATGGAGATTGGCCTTTACTTTCGGGACAATATTACAGCGCTCCGGTCACAGATCGTAAAGATGGTACTCCCCTACTTGCTCGTGATGACAAACAGGGAAAATATGTTGTTATTGATGAACGTAAAGGCCGTGAACCTGTTTACGATCCACGCTTTACGACTTTCTTCCCACGTATGTGGAGCAATAGTGACCCCAATCAGGTCAAAGAATATCAAAAGTGGGCTAATATAAAAGGAGAACCGATCCAGGTAACCGGACAGGATGGAAGCCCCCAGACCATTGTGAAACCTACATTCGGAGAAAACCTTACCTTCTTCTGGAGATACCAGGTCCTACATATGTATTGGCGTTACTTTATGTGGAATTTTGTTGGAAAACAAAACGATCTCCAGGGTTTGGGCAACAATGTTGACGGAAACTGGATCAGTGGAATCAGCTTTATTGACTCACAGAGACTTGGACCTCAAGACAAATTTCCTGAAAACAAAACCAACAAGGGAACAAATAAATTCTATTTCCTTCCATTTATTCTAGGTTTTATTGGTCTGTATTTTCATTTTAAACGTAAGTATCAGGATGGAATTATTGTTCTGTTATTATTTATCATGACCGGTATTGCAATTGTGGTTTATCTGAATCAGTATGCCCCACAACCCCGTGAACGCGATTATGCATTTGCAGCTTCCTTCTATGCTTTTGCAATTTGGATTGGTCTGGGAGTCCTGATGGTCATCGAATGGTTGCAGAAAATAATGAATCCTAAAACAGCAGCATTCCTGGCAACAGGTTTATGTACATTACTGGTTCCTTGCGTAATGGCTAAGGATGGATGGAATGACCATGATCGTTCAGGACGTTATGCTGCACTGACTACTGCTGTAAATTTTCTGGAATCGTGTGACAAGGATGCTATCTTATTTACGGTTGGTGATAATGATACATTCCCTCTTTGGTATGCCCAGGAGGTGGAAGGAATCCGTCGTGACGTCAGAGTTGTCAATTTGAGTCTTCTTTCTGGTGACTGGTACATCAATCAAATGCGCAAGAGGGTTTATGAGTCAGCACCATTACCAATTACGCTCCGACCTGATCAATACAGGGCAACTAATCGTGAAGTGACTTACCTGATTGAACAGCCTAATATACAGGGATATGAGGATTTAAAAGACATATTCGATATCATTGTAAACCATGAAGAGCAGTTACAACAGGTGAATGAGGGAGTAAAGTTTAATTTTATTCCTACCAAAAGCTTCAGTATTAAAGTTGATACTGCACTGATCAGAAAAAGTGGAATGGTTCCTGTCAATTATAAAGACAGCATCGTAACTGCGGTGAACTTTAAGGTCAATCAGGAGGCTATTATGAGAAGTGATCTGATTGTTCTCGATATCATTGCACACAATAACTGGAAGCGTCCTATATACTTTTCTTCAGCTGTTGCAAGTGATGCTTTGCAGGGTCTTTCTGAATATACTTTACAAGAAGGAATTGCATTCAGACTTGTTCCAGTTCACATTAAAGGTGATGAAAATCAACCAGGTGGAGTGAATACAACAACAATGTATCACAACCTGATGGATAAGTTCTCGTGGAGGAATCTCAATAATCCAAATGTGTATCTTGACGAAACCTGTCGAAGACTGGCAATGAATTACAGGAATGCATTCGGTCGTATGGCTGTACAGCTTATCAATGAAGGTCAAAATGCAAAAGCCGTCAAGGCATTGGATTTCTGCATGAAGACATTTCCTGAATATCAGTTGCCATATGATTACTTCACACTTCAGATTGCATTTGCATATGCGAAGGCAGGTGAAACCAAAAAGGCTGCTGCCATATGGAATCGAATGATAACCCTCAGCAAGGAGAACATTGATTACCAAATGCATTCCAGAGTTTCCAAAGGCGAGGGAATGGATGGTGAGACACAACAGAATATGTATTACCTTCAGAAAATAGTACAAGATGCCGGTAAAACCCAGCAAACTGAGACCGAAAAGAAGGTCAAAACAATTTTCGAAGAGTACTATAACCGATTATTTTAACAATGTCTATAATGTTGGGATTGCCTCCTGGCTATCCCAACATTATATCTTAACTTTACATCAGAACCTTAAATATACAAACTGATGATTTTTCCAAGACCACCTTTTCTGCTAAGATTTCTTACTTTAGGAAGTGTATACTGGAGAATACCTGTCAAAGAAAAATGCATCTATCTTACTTTTGATGATGGCCCCATTCCTGAGGTGACACCCTGGGTTCTAGAAACCTTGAAATCTTACGATGCACATGCTACTTTTTTCTGTGTAGGTGAAAATGTGAGCAAACACAATGACATATACAAGCTGTTGCTTGAAGCAGGACATCGTACCGGCAATCATTCATTTCATCATATCAAGGCCTGGAATACAAAAAAAGAACTTTATCTGGCTGATGTCGACAAGGCACATAATCTGATCGACAGTCACCTTTACCGTCCTCCACATGGCCAGTTGACCTTTCCCTTAATAAGGATGCTGAGAAAAAAATTTTCGCTTATCATGTGGAGTCTGCTTTCTTATGACTTTGATCTTTCTGTGACTCCTGAAAAGTGTCTCGCAATTTTATTAAAACAGACTAAACCAGGTGATATTGTAGTTTTTCATGATAGCCTGAAAGCCGAACCTCGCTTAAAATATGCACTCCCTGAATTCCTAAAATATTTTCAAGCTAAAGGCTTTGTGTTTCGTTCACTACCTGAAAATATTTAGAAAATGTTTAAATTTGTTTGTATGACATTAAAATCAATAGAATGACCTATTAATTTATGATTCCTGTTATTTGAAAAATGCAGGGGCCGCCCTTGTGGCCGCCCACGGATAACATAAAAAATCTTCATTTCTCGTGGGCGGCCACAAGGGCGGCCCCTACATTGAAAAGTGATTATTTTTTTGCATCTTTGTATATTCAAATCAAAGGCAAATTACCTTGATGATAAAATTCAATAGAAACCGATTAATCAACACGTTAGCAATATTTGTGATTCTTGCTTCCTGTGCCAAAGTAGTGGCTCCTACGGGAGGACCCAAAGACACTACTCCGCCTAAATTGGTGCGTTCAACTCCTGCATTTAGGTCAACGAATTTCAAAGGAAAAGAAGTAATTATCACATTTAATAAGTTCATACAACCATTAAAAGATGCTAATAATCAGGTTATCATTTCTCCTCCCCCGGAAAAACAACCTGATATGAGATTAAAAGGTAAATCGATAGTCATTAAATTTGGAGAAGATTTAAAACCAAACAGCACATACAATATCTATTTTGGTGATGCAATTCAGGATCTGAATGAAGGCAATATAAAAAAGAATTTCTATTTCACTTTTTCTACCGGAGATAAGATTGACTCCCTTGAATTGAGAGGAAGGGTAAATAATGCTGAAACCGGATTACCGGAAAAAGATGTTTTTGTAGAACTTTATACCGGGACTCTGGATTCTCTTCCAATTAAAGAAAGACCTTTTTATGTCGGCAAATCCAATACTTACGGTGATTTCACAATCAAATATTTAGCTAACAAAAGCTATAAACTCTTTGCACTGAAAGATGCCAATTCGAATCTGAAGTATGATCTTCCAACAGAAATGATTGCTTTTGATTCTAATCCGGTTATGCCTGAAGCGCCTTTGCCTGATTCAGTCGATAGCCTTAAAAGAATAAACACAGGGATTTATCATCAGGTGTCACTTTTTCTGGAGACCGACTCTGTACAACGTGTTGACAAAAAGTCACTTGTTGATAGAAAAAAAATCAATTTACAGTTTCGCTTTGCGGTTAAAAAACTTGATATTAAACCAATAAACTTTAAGATTGACGATTGGAATTTCAATGAATGGAACCGACGCAGGGATTCGCTGAGTGCATGGTTTGTCAAACCGTTACCTGATACTATCCAATTGGTAGTCAAGGCTGACAATATGAAACCGGATACACTCCAGTTTGTCCAAAAGGCTATAAAACAAACTGCAAGTACCAAGGGACCCAAAAAGGAAACCGCTAAAGTCAAGGTTGAAATCAGACCCTTATCCTTACAGGGTTCAAGCCAACCCTATAATCAACCGCTTACTTTTGAAACACTTACTCCTGTTTATGAAAAACAGCTCACCGGGTTAAGGCTCACTCGTGGCAAGGACACAACGCGGGTAAATGCGGTCTGGTATGACTCTATAAGTCATCGGCGATTTATTATAGATCAGAAATGGAAGGAAAAGTCTTCATATTCCTTATTGATACCATCCGGAAGGCTAAAAGACATATTTGGTGCTGTAAATGATTCTGTCATCATTCAATTCAACACATTGGAAGAACGTGATTATGGAACTATAATTCTGGATACTAAAATCACTACAACAACCGGACAATGGATCATTCAATTGATGAATAATAAAGATGTAGTTCTACGACAATTCATCATAAATAAAAGTGACAAGGTGAAATTCGAATTACTCCCCCCAGATAAGTATTATATCCAGGCAATCTATGATGCTAACAGCAATGGAGTTTGGGATACAGGAAATTATCTGAAACACCGGCAGCCTGAGAAGGTAGTCAGATTTACCAAATTAAAAGAATTCGAAGTTCGGCCTTTCTTTGATAGTGTTGAATCCTGGGAGTTAAAACCAGATTAAAGAGAATCAAACAAGTATTGATATAAAAGCAAAAATGGGATCCTTTATCTAAAGAATCCCATTTTTGCTTTTCAGGAAGTAATGTCTATTCAACACCACTACATTTATTTATACAAGCAATAATTTCGAGAAGAGTCTTAGCTTTTAACGAATAATGAATTTGCTTTCCTTCTCTTTTAGATGAAAGAACACCTTTGTTTTTAAGGATGTTCAGATGGTGTGATGCGGATGCCTGTTCAATATTTAAACGTTCAAAAATCTGGGTAACACTAAGCTTTTTCTCTTCGTTTAATAATTCAATAATAGCAATTCGCATGGGATGTGCAATGGCTCTTAGTTTACTAGCCGCTGATTCCAACTTAATAATGTCAATCTCAATATTAGCCATAATAATCTGTTTTTTTGCAAATATACATTTTTTTTGATTAAAATGTATATTTAATTTGTCTTAATTATTTTGAGAAGATATTTGTAAACTGAAAATTTATTCCATCAAATAACCCCTTGTCACTCAGCTTTAAAGAAGGGATTACCAAAAGAGCCATAAACGAAAGCGTCATGTATGGCGTAATTAGTTTTGTCCCTAAACCCTTAGCAGCGGTATTAATTTCTTCATACATGTAGGCAACCTGATATCCATCTAAATTAGACATGAGACCTGCAACAGGAAGAGGAAGGACTTTATATTCGGTTCCGTTTACAATGGAAATCCCTCCCTTTTCGTCAATAAGTAAATTGATAGCTTTTGCAATTTCATCATCAGTTACACCCACTGCAATTATATTATGACTGTCGTGAGCAACAGTTGACGCAATAGCCCCTTTCTGCATCCCAAAACCCTGAACAAATGCAATTGCAGGTTTTGAATGAGCATACCGGTTCAATACAACGATTTTTAAAATATCTGTTTGTGTATCGCTTATTATATTACCCTTGTCAATATTTGCCTCAGCAAGAAAGGCTTCTGTGATTAACTGTCCGTCGAAAGCTCTGATGACTTTTATCTCTTTTTCCAGCGCAGGTACCATCAGATCTTCAGGATTCAGTTTTTGCGCATTGAAAATATTGATGGGCTTTTCNTCTANAGAAGNTATTTTNGTTTGACCATTGGCAGCTACTAGAACACCATCGATATACGTCCCAAGAACTTCAAATTGTTTTAGATCTTTGACTANAGCAAAATCTGCGGCATCACCTGTTTGTAAAAGCCCAACTGTAAGGCCGTAATGTTTTACCGGGTTATATGTACAACACCTGAGCACTTTCATTGGATCATGCCCAAGGGCCACTGCCCTACGCGCCAAAAGATTGATATGACCGCGTACAAGATCATCAGGATGCTTATCATCTGAACAAAACATGATCATATCAGCATGGTCATGCAATAAACCTACTAGATCATCAAAGTTGCGTGCAGCACTGCCTTCTCTGATAAGCACCTTCATACCTGTATTGATTTTTGCAATTCCTTCTTCAATTGTAAAACATTCATGATCTGTCGATATTCCCGCAGCTGAATATTTAATGACATCATCTCCCATGAGTCCGGGAGCATGTCCATCTATAGGCTTACCTGCTTTTTTTGCAGATGTCAGCTTAGCCGTTACTTCGGCATCTCCGAAAAGCACACCCGGAAAATTCATCATCTCAGAAAGATAATAAATCTCATCCATCTGAAGTAATTCTTCAACCTGATCAGCTGTAATAGCTGCACCCGATGTTTCAAAAGGTGTAGCAGGCACACAAGAAGGTGCGCCAAAGAAGAATTTGAAGGGCACTTTAGCCCCATTTGCTATCATGTATTTTACTCCGGCGACGCCAAGCACATTGGCTATTTCATGGGGATCGGAAACTGTTGCAACAGTACCGTGAACCGAAGCCAGACGGGCAAACTCTGAAGGCAACAACATGGAGCTTTCAATATGAACATGGGAATCAATAAAACCGGGAATGATAAACTGATCATCTGCAGTTTCTGTTTCCGCGATAGCGATTATCTTTCCACCGCTCACTGTTATAGCACCTTTAAACAATCTATTATTGACGACATCAGCAATAGTTCCTGAAATCGTAAAAGCATCCGGATGTATCATCTTTACAAAATATGTTGTTACAGTACAAAAATAAGCCAAATACCACCCTTTTAGTACACTGTTTGCAATAGAATTGAAATAAAAAAGACTCCCCGGATTGGAGAGTCTTTTTGAAATATAAATTTTGAGCTGTACCGAAGATTAATACATGCCACCCATACCACCCATACCAGGGTTTGGCATTGGTGCAGCATTTTCTTCTTTGATATCTGAAATCACACATTCAGTTGTCAAAAGCATACCTGCAATTGAGGCAGCATTTTCGAGAGCAACACGTGCAACCTTAGTTGGATCAATAACACCGGCTTCAAAAAGGTTTTCATATACTTCAGTGCGTGCATTGAAGCCATAATCACCTTTTCCTTCTTTAACTTTCTGAACGATAACAGAACCTTCAAGACCGCAATTCTGAACGATCTGACGAAGTGGTTCTTCGAGAGCACGTTTGATGATAGCGATACCTGTAGTTTCATCTTCATTGGCACCAACAAGTTTTTCCAAAGCAGTAATAGCGCGGATATAAGCAACGCCACCACCAGGAATGATACCTTCTTCAACAGCTGCACGGGTAGCGTGCAATGCATCGTCAAAGCGGTCTTTCTTTTCCTTCATTTCAACTTCGCTGGCAGCACCAACCTGAATAACTGCAACACCACCTGCCAACTTAGCAAGACGTTCCTGTAGTTTTTCGCGATCATAGTCTGAAGAAGTTGATTCGATCTGAGCCTTGATTTGGTTGATACGTGATTCGATCATTTCTCTTGTACCCTGACCACTAACGATAGTAGTATTGTCTTTGTCAACAGAAATTTTCTCAGCACGACCCAAATAACTGATGTCAGCATCTTCAAGTTTGTAACCGGTTTCTTCGCTTACAACAGTACCACCTGTCAAAATAGCAATATCTTCTAACATAGCCTTACGACGATCACCAAAACCAGGAGCCTTAACAGCAACGATCTTCAATGAACCACGAAGTTTATTTACAACAAGGGTTGCCAATGCTTCACCGTCTACATCTTCAGAAACGATAACCAAAGCTTTTCCTGTTTGAACCACTTTTTCCAGAATCGGAAGAAGATCTTTCATTGAAGAAATCTTCTTATCATAGATCAAGACAAACGGATCTTCGTAAACAGCTTCCATTTTCTCGGTATCAGTAACGAAATAAGGAGAAATGTAACCACGATCAAACTGCATACCTTCAACAACCTTTACAACTGTTTCAGTACCCTTAGCTTCTTCGATGGTAATAACACCTTCTTTTTTAACCTTAGCCATTGCTTCAGCAATAAGCTTACCAATTACGCTATCATTGTTTGCAGAAATAGTTGCAATCTGCTCAATTTTTTCATTGGTATCACCAATCTCACGCGACATTGCTTTCAAAGAAGCAACAACACTGATAACTGCTTTTTCGATACCACGTTTCAAATCCATTGGATTTGCACCGGCAATAACATTCTTTAAACCTGTTGTAACGATAGCCTGAGCAAGAACAGTAGCTGTAGTTGTTCCATCACCTGCAACGTCAGAAGTCTTGGAAGCTACTTCCTTAACCATCTGAGCACCCATGTTTTCAACAGCATCTTTCAGTTCGATTTCTTTCGCAACTGTAACACCATCCTTGGTAACACTTGGAGCACCAAATTTCTTGTCAATAATGACATTACGTCCTTTAGGACCTAGTGTAACTTTTACTGCATCTGCCAAGGCGTCAACACCTCTCTTCAGAGCGTCGCGAGCCTGAAGTTCAAAAATAATATTTTTAGCCATTTTGCTATTCTTTTATGAATTTAACTTAAAACTAAACAATTAAATAATTGCCAAAATATCTGATTCGCGCATGATAAGATAATCCTTACCCGCGAAATTTATTTCTGTTCCAGCATACTTGCCATAAAGAACAGTATCACCTTCTTTTACAGTAATGGGTTCATCTTTTTTACCGTTACCAACGGCTACCACGATACCTTTTTGTGGTTTTTCTTTAGCTGTGTCGGGAATAATAATTCCACCGGCAGTNTTCAATTCTGCTGCAGCTGGCTCAACCAGAACTCTGTCTGCTAATGGTTTGATGTTAACATTTGCCATTTTTCTTTTGATATTTGAGTTAGACATTAAATTTTCGAAAATTTACTTTGTCGCTTCCTACCTGTCACATTTTATGCCAAAGATGATAACTGAATACAATCTGCCATTATTTCCTCATTTAGGATGACATCACAGGCAGGTGAATTAACAACAGTTTTCTAAAAACAAAAAGTGTCAGAACGTTTATGACATTCTGACACCTTACTGTAGATAAAAAATATCTTGTGTTAGTTGTTATGCATTGGTTGCATTGGACCTGCAGGCTGATTGGTTTGTTGAGTCTGAGTCTGAGCGTTATTACGTGGAATAACAAATACAGACATGAGACTGAGAACAAGCAATAAAATTGCAAGTGTCCATGTTGCTTTCTCGAGGAAGTCAGCAGTTTTCCTCACACTCATAATCTGGCTTGAGCCGGCAAAGTTTGAAGCTAAACCGCCACCTTTGGAATTCTGAACCAACACTACTAATGCCAGTAGAACGCATACAATTAGGATGAGGANTGATACAAAAACGTACATATTCTTGAGTCTTTAAATTTAAATATTCTGCTCTTTCTTAATTTTTTCAATAAGGCCTGCAAAGTAACTGCTTTTTTCTGGAATTTTCAAACTTAATTTCTCATATATTTTTATTGCCTTTGAAACATTACCTTGTTTTAAACAAATTGTTGCATAGGTCTCAGTATAAAAGTCTTCATTTTCTACTACTGAACGGGCTGCTAGATTAACCGGGTTGAAAAATTCTTTTTTGGGGCGTGACATCCGGGGTGCATCTCGAAGAAAATTCTCTATCAGGACGTCTGACGCTGTAACTTCTTTCTTTTCAACTACCGGAATCGGTAAATCGGGCACCACTGGATCATTTGTTACGGCAAAGCCTTCAAGGTAGTCCAGATCATCGGTTTCAATGCTGCTATCAATAGATAAATCAATAGCAGGAGATGAATCAACTGACAGGTCAGAAACTTCTCCTGTCGAAACTTCCGGTTCTTCAATTATTTCCTCTGAAACATTGAGAATTTCTTCCTTTTTAATTTCCGGGGGTGCAACAGAAACCGATTCCTCTGCTTTCTTTTGAGTGATAATCACTTCTGTTTCTAATTTACGCTCTGAAAACTTTTTATTGATCAACGCAATTATAGCCTTTTTCTTTTCTTCCCTTGAGATGGATGCGTCGAGTGAAGTTAATAAGATCGATTCCGAATCTTTATCCCATTCTTCGGATTGTGAGGATTTGAGTATGTCTTCTTCAGATTGAGAAATAGTTTCAGTGGGAGACAAAGTCGGGATAACATCAACTTTTAATTCAGAGACCGGTACTTCAGTCACTTCCTCTTCATCGTGACTAATATTCTCAGTTTCTTCAATCAAAGGAACTTCAATGATTTCATCAATAAGTTCTTTTATAGCAACAGGAGTGGATTCAACAGGAGAAACAAATTGTTCCTTTGCAATGTCAACAATGAAGTCAGTATTTTCAATATAATGTTTAAGCCTGGTTCTGTCTCCTACAATGGCAGCAGCAACCTTTAACTGTTGGTTATAACGGATATGCTTTTGCAGGTAAAGATTTTTGCTATATAATAAATGAAACGTTTGACAAAACGGATACGCTATAAGTAACTGCTCAAGTTCAGATAACGTATCCTTATTGAGCAATCCAGAATCTTTAATCAGTTCTTCAAATGTTGTTTGATCCATTCTTTATTTAACCTTTTACCAGTTGACAACACACTTATTATAGATATCCTGAATCAACTCTTCAATCATTCCAGGCAACAATTCTTGTTCAGCACTGGACAATGATTTACTACTTGAATAGTCACGATATCTAGAAAACGAGGATTCAAAATTTGCTTTTTCATCAAAACGGTTCCGGAAACGAACATTTACAGTAATGGTTAACCTGTTCAATGCTGCGGTCTGGTTCCCCTGGATAGCTATTGGTTGTGTATCATATCCTGTGATTTCACCTTCAACCGCTAAGTCACCATTTCGTTGTGTAATAGAAAGGCTTGATTCTGATCTGAACTTATCCTGTAATGCTTCAGTAATACTCTTGCTTAACATTGGTTGTACCATGGTGGCTTTATTTGGAAAATAGAGCACTGATATGGTCTTGGCTTCAGCAGGAACAGATGCACCTGTAAAAGAATATACCCCACAACTATGTAGGATAGGAACCAAAAGCGCAACAACCAGAAATATGAATGATTTTTTCATAATAAACAGCTTATCAATCAGCCTGAAAAATAAAGACTGATTCAATTGTCAAAATTACATAAAAAACAAAGATACCGGATAATTTGAACTGTGATTCTGACTTCTTATATACTTCTTCAAAACCAATTTTCAGTTATGCTTGCCATCGCTTTTTATTATTATCTTTGCCCTATTGCTTTGCAAATCACAAATCGAATGTCTTCAAAGAAAAAAAAGCACGAGTTAAGCTGGTGGGAACAAAAAGATAAATGGGTTGATAGGCTACGTAATAAGTATCGTCTTATCATCCTTAATGAGACCACTTTTGAAGAAAAGCTTTCATTCAGGCTCTCGCGTCTGAATGTTTTTATTGTCACAGGTGTTCTTGTCATTTTGTTGATTTTTCTAACCTCTTACATCATAGCCTTTACGCCTCTCAAAAATTATATTCCGGGCTATCAGAGTATAGCGCCTCAAAAAGAATTGTACAAGATACAACTCCGCGCTGATTCACTTGATAGGGAGATGCATGCTAAAGATCTGGTACTTAAAAACATTCAGAATATTATTGGCGGAGGAGCGCCAACGGATACGGTTGCGGAGAAACCATCAGACAGTAGTGCAATCAAATACAAAAAGATCAAATCAGCTCCATCAGAAGATGAACTGGCATTGAGAAACGATTTTGACAAAGAAACCCGCTATAATATCAACTCTCCAAAAGGGAAGACTGGTTCTGAGTCATCTAGTAGAACAATTAATTTCTTCACTCCGGTAAAAGGAACAATTACTACTAAGTTTAATGTCAACAATAAACATTATGGTATTGACATTGCAGCTTCTAAGGATGAACCGGTGAAAGCTGCATTGGATGGAACTGTCATTTTTGCTGACTTTACCCCTAAAAGCGGATATGTTATTGGCATACAACACAGACTCAACTTCATTACCATTTATAAACAAAATTCAATATTGCTGAAGAATCCAGGACAATTTATACGAGCCGGTGAACCCATTGCTATCGTTGGTAACAGTGGTGAATTGAGCAGTGGACCGCATCTTCATTTCGAACTATGGCATAACGGGAATCCCGTTAATCCACTCGACTATATTGATTTCTAACTTCATATCCATAGCAGTAACCTGCAAGGAAAACTATGCAAAAAAAGAGACTGGCAATCTTAGGTTCTACGGGATCAATCGGCACACAGACACTGGAAGTCGTTCGTAAGCATTCAGATGCTTTTGAGGTTGAAGTCCTCACTGCACACTGCAACATAAAACTTTTGGTTGAACAGGCTTTGGAGTTCAAGCCAAACGTCGTGGTCATTGGAGAAAAGAAACTGTATCGTGAACTCGCAGATATTCTTGAACCGCATGCTATCAAAGTATTTGCCGGAGCAGAGGCCATCAGTGAGGTTATGGAAATGGAAACCATCGATCTTGCAGTGATTGCACTGGTTGGGTTTGCAGGATTAAAACCTACTTTGGCAGCTTTACAGGCTGGCAAACCAATTGCTATTGCCAATAAAGAAACACTGGTTGTCGCAGGTGAAATCGTAACCAATCTGGCCCGCGAAAAAGCGGTTAACATTTATCCGGTGGATTCAGAGCATTCTGCCATCTTTCAATGTCTGGCTGGTGAATTTCATAACCCTGTTGAATTGATCTACCTCACAGCGTCAGGTGGCCCCTTCAGAGGAAAGAACAGCGAGTATCTGTCAACAATAACAAAGGAGCAGGCATTAAAACATCCAAACTGGTCAATGGGTTGCAAAGTGACCATTGATTCGGCCAGTATGATGAATAAAGGGCTCGAAGTGATTGAAGCAAAATGGTTGTTTGGACTCAAACCTGATCAGATCAAAGTCGTGATACATCCCGAATCAATCATTCATTCGCTGGTTCAGTTTGAAGACGGATCACTGAAAGCACAAATGGGATTGCCTGACATGCGGTTACCCATTCAATATGCATTATCATACCCTGAAAGGCTGAAATCAGATTTTCCAAGATTCAACTTTGCCGATTATACAAAGCTAACTTTCGAGGAACCCGATATCAAGACTTTCCGCAACCTTGCACTGGCCTATGAAGCTTTGGATAAAGGAGGAAACATGCCTTGCATTCTTAATGCTTCCAATGAAGTCGTGGTCCATGCATTTCTAAAAGATCAGATCAGATTTGTTGAAATGCCCGATGTAATTGAAAAGATGATGTCAATAATGCCATTCATAAAGAACCCAACGTATGATGACTATGTTAATACAGATAAAGAAACACGATTGCGTGTACACGAGTTGATTAAATAAATAAGCGGTTTTTAAATTTTATTCTTACGAAACTACATTAAAAATGGAAATACTGATTAAAGCGGCTCAATTGCTACTTAGCCTTTCAATACTGGTAATAGTTCATGAATTTGGTCATTTTATAACTGCAAAGTTATTTAAGACCCGTGTTGAGAAATTTTATCTCTTCTTTGACCCCTGGTTTTCATTGTTCAAATTCAAAAAGGGTGAGACTGAATATGGGATTGGTTGGTTACCACTTGGAGGATATGTCAAGATTTCCGGGATGATGGATGAATCCATGGACAAGGAACAGATGCAACTTCCTGCTCAACCATGGGAATTCAGATCAAAGAAGACCTGGCAACGCCTAATCATCATGTTGGGAGGGGTTACGCTAAACGTAATTCTGGCTTTCATGATTTATATCTGTATGCTTTGGGCATGGGGAGATTCTTATTTACCTACAAAAGAAGCAAAATTCGGAATTGAGGTTGACTCAATAGGTCAACAAATGGGTTTACAAAACGGAGATAAAATCCTGACACTCGATGGCAAGGTTATAGAAGATTTTTATAAAATACCCAGCCATATCATTCTTGATCAGGTTAAAACAATCACTGTTGAACGTGATGGCAAAACGATTGATCTGACAGTTCCCGCAGGAATAGTGGGTAAAATGATCAAACAAAAGAGTGCTTCATTTTTAAATGTAAGAATCCCTTTTGTCATTGAATCAATGGCCAAAAATTCAGGAGCTCTTGAATCCGGGATGCAAAAAGATGATCGTATTTTAAGTCTTGATACGATTAAGACTCCATTTTATGATCAATACAAAGCCCATATAAAAACGTTTGCCGGGAAAACGGTTAAAATTGGTGTTCAGAGGGGTAAGGATACTGTCTATTTAAATACCAAAGTCAGCAATGATGCCATAATCGGTGCAAAACCAAACGGCGTTCTCAAAAATTATTTCACTTTTGCTAAGCGTGACTATTCATTTTTCCAGGCAATACCGGCTGGTTTTACAAAAACTATTGCAGGTATTGACAACTATTTCAAGCAACTCAGACTACTCTTTTCAAAAGATGTAAAAGCTTATGAATCTGTTGGCGGGTTTATCAGCATTGGAAATATCTTTCCTGCAGCCTGGGATTGGCAATCATTCTGGAGCCTTACTGCGTTTCTATCCATTATGTTAGCCATCTTAAATGTTCTTCCGATTCCGGCATTGGACGGGGGCCATGTTATATTCTTACTCTTCGAAATGATTACCGGCAGGAAGCCCAGTGATAAATTTCTGGAATATGCACAAATCGTTGGAATGGTTCTTTTATTGGCGTTACTCCTCTTTGCAAATGGTAATGATGTGATCCGACTTTTCAAACATTAACACCTGTTGATAACTATTTCATAAATAATGGATAATAAGCCATCTGGACAGTCAAATACCAGATGGCTTTTTTATATCTTTATGGCCCACTCAATAACCAACTAATTATGAAATGTCAAAATGATTGTGTACGAAGTCTGAACAGAGATGAATTTGACCAATTACTTGTACTTGCTCAACAAGAAGGATGGAATCCGGGTATTTATGATGCAGATAGTTTTTATAATTCTGACCCTGATGGATTCTTGGGTTATTATATTAAAGGAAAACTGATTGGCTGTATTTCAGCTGTTGCATATGATGAAGATTTTGGATTCATGGGATTTTTCATCGTCAAACCTGAATACCGTAACATGGGTTATGGTAAAAAGCTATGGACTGCCGCTTTAAATTATCTGGGAGACTGCAATATCGGGCTTGATGGCACCGTGGAAATGAAGGAAAAATACGAGAGCAATGGATTTAAAGAAGCCTATAAAAGCACCCGCTTTAAGGTTAACGCACAAAAATTAGAAAACCCGGGAGAAACAGTTTCCATCAAAAATGTCAATTTTGCCGACCTGGTCAAATTCGACCATCTTCATTTTCCCACCCGTCGTGATGTGTTCCTCTACAACTGGATCCATCAATCAGAAGGAGAAAGTTTTGCGGTTTGCAAAGATGAGAGGATTGAGGGGTATACATTTGTCCGTAAAGGTTTGGAAGGCTATAGAATAGGCCCTCTCTTTGCTTTAACACCCGAGGTTGCTGACACTTTATTTTGCAAGGCATTATCATGGATACCCGAGGGAACTCCGGTATTTTTGGATGTTCCTGAAATTAACCCGGAAGCATTAAATCTGGCACACAAATATCAAATGGAACCCGGCTTCAGAACTGTTCGCATGTATACACAGAAAGCCCCATCAATCAATATGAAAGGGGTTTACGGTGTTACAAATCTGGAATTAGGTTAACCTATTCTGAACGATCGCATACTGATTGCAGAGACAACCTCTTCATAGGTAAAACGAATTTCTTCCTCATCATCTGATAAGGCTAAAGCATAAAGAAGGGGCAAATAATGCTCGGTTGTTGGTACTGCCAAAAGTGCAGATGGACCCTGTTCTTCGTAGTCAATCAGACTGTTATAATCACCAGTCAGAATCTTGCCTTTAACCCATCCGTCAAATTCGACCGCCCAATCGAATGGAGCTTCATCTTGTTTTGACATAGAGAGCCTTAAATTATGGACAATATTGCCACTCCCGATGATTAGCACTCCTTTATCCCTGAGTTCGCGCAATTGTTCTGCAAACTGAAAATGATAATAGATAGGTTTACTGTTATCAATACTCATTTGAAACACTGGAATATCGGCTTCAGGAAACATATGAACCAAAACGGACCAAGCCCCATGATCAAGACCCCATTTCTGATCCGCCCTTACCTCAGGAAGTGCATCAATAATTGCTTCTGCAATATCTGGAGCTCCCTGGGCAGGATATTCAATATCATATAATGCCTCGGGAAATCCACTGAAGTCATAAATAGTTTTGGGAAATGGAGACGTATTAACATAAGTTCCACGTGTAAACCAATGTGAAGAGATCACCAAAATTGCCTGCGGCTTTTCAGGAAGTGAACGGCCCATTTCAACAAGACTTTGAGTAAAAGCATTATCCTCAATAGCATTTAATGGACTACCATGACCAATAAAGAACACCGGCATTTTTGAGCTGGGCAATAAAGAAGGGTATAAATTGCCAACAATTTTATCATTCATATTCTGGTACTTTATTATGTATAAAAAATCTGCTCGAAGGTAATTAAAAAAAGTAAAGATAAAATAAGAGAAAAAGTTCAAGTTCTCTTTAAAAAATTATACGATTTTCTGAAAATTTTAGACTTTTTCAAAAACAAAGGCCGGGGCACCCCCCGACCTTTAAACACAAACACAAACGCAAACTAACCTATATTAAAAATAAATCAACTTGAGATTCAATCATTAGACACTTTTTCGTCAAGCGACTCAAAGCCTTTTCCAAGAATATCACTGGCATCGACCACAGTCATGAATGCCTGATCGTCGATCTGATGTACAATTTCCATCAGTTGAATCAATTCCCTCCTTGCAACTACAGTAAATATCACCTTCTTTTCGGCACCATTATACATTCCACTTCCATGAAGGTAAGTCCCTCCCCTGCCAATTTCAACGAGCAGTCGTTCGCGGATAATATCGTGTTTATCTGAAATGATAAAAACTGTCTTATCATCTGAAAAACCGGTTAAAACAAAATCGATTACCTTACCCATGATAAAAATGACCAACCATGAATAAAGTGGTATTTCAATATCTCTGAAGGCAATAAAACCGATCAATACAATTACGCCATCTACAATTACCTGTGCTCTCGATAAGGGAATACGCAAATGTTTACTCATCAGTTGGGCGATCACATCTGATCCTCCAACCGTGGACTTAGTTTTAAAAACCATTCCTACACCAAGACCGAGTAAAACCCCTCCATAAATTGTGGAAAGAAGAGCAGTATGAACAATCTGGAGATCACCATTGATATTGGTTAGCATCCATGTGAAAAAAGAGGTTAGAACTACTCCCCAGAAAGTACGAAAGAAAAATTTCCGGCCAAAATTATAAACGCCAACAGCAACCAATGGAATACTAAAAACGAAAGCCAGAGCGCCTGTATTCCATCCAAATAAATGGTGCAACACGATAGCAATACCATATACCCCACCAGGAACAATTTTAAAAGGTGAAATAAAATATACATATGCCACAGCCATGCAAAAAGTTCCACCAAGTATCAAAGCATACGATTTAAGCAACTTTGATGAAAACAAATGAGAGATGCTGATCTTGTTCATGTATTATTTATATTGTACTATCTTCATATTCTGCTACTTTCTCACCCAAAGACTTGAAACCTTCACCGAGAATTTCATGCGCATTCATTACAGTAACAAAAGCCCGTGGATCAATCTGGTGAATGAATTCCTGCAATATTGCAACCTCTCTTCTGCTAACCACTGTAAATATGATCGTCTTTTCTTCTCCTTTAAACATTCCCTTTCCCGGAATATAGGTTCCGCCGCGTTCCATATCTACGATGATTTTATCCCTGATCAATTCGAAATGATCAGAAACTATCAACAATGTTTTATCATAAGTAATTCCATCCAGGACGACATCGATCACTTTACCGGTTACAAAAATGACGATCCATGAATAAAGCGGTATACGCCAGTCGCGAAAAACAATTACGCCTAGTAATACAATGACCGAATCGACATAAATCATCAGTTGCCCCAAAGGCAGTCGTGTGTATTTGGCAATGATCATGGCGATGATGTCTGACCCACCGGACGTTGCTTTTGCTTTAAAAATAAGCCCAAGTCCAAATCCTATCATCACACCACCAAAAACACAACCCATGAAAACTTCATTTTTCAAACCCAGTGGATCATTGTTTCCTACAAACAAGGTAAGCATGTCCATGAAAACCGATGAAAGCACGAATCCAACAACTGTTTTCACACCAAACCGGGGACCTAATATTTTTATTCCAATTATTGTCAGAGGAACATTGAGAATCAAACCAAATAAACCTACAGGAAAACCACCATCAGGACTAAGTCCTTTCGGGAAAACACCTAACGTGAGATGGTGAACAACAATACCGATGCCATAAACGCCACCCGGAACGATGTCATACGGATTGATGAAAAACACGAATCCGGCCGCCAAAATAAATGACCCTAAAACAGTTAAACCATAAGCTATGAACCACTTCTTCGAAAACAATTTGTCTTTGTATACTAAATGAGCCATTACATATTTGTTAATTTGCCTATCCTCAAAAATCGTGCAAAGGTATGAACTTTTCAGGTATAAAAATTCAGGCTGAATATTTAAATGACAATAATATTTATTTGTTTCAAAACAGACATCTTTAAAAAAACAATTTCAAATCCCTCCCTTTAAATGAACTAAAATTCACCACATGCCAACATCAATATTGTCGGATGATTCAGAGATAACCTATATATAACCTATATATAATCGGTATATATCCTATAAATAATCTGTGGCTTAGATATAGGTTATATACTGAATATTCTCTGAGTATTTTCCAAGTATACTCGTGTCATTAAACAATCATAATGAAATAACATCATGATGTTTTGGAAAGAATAATCGAATAGTTTGAGCTTTTTTTTTTGTGTGTGAACAGTAATAGAATACAGTTGTTGAATAAAGAAGTAAACTATTAATCTTTTACATTAAATATGGTGATAAGAATGCCTTTTGACTATTAAATAATGTTGCAAAAAATTAATCCGTAATTACTTATTACTGTTGGTTTACTTAGAAAAATGTCGTTACTTTACAGCTGCAAGGCTTAAATGCATTCATAAATGAAGCTGAGGATAATTGGTTTACTCATATTCAGCATGATAATGCTCAAATTTGGTGCTGTTGGATTTGCTCAGCAAGAACCACAATTTACGCAATACATGTTCAACAACGCTTCGATTAACCCTGGAGCGGTTGGAAGTTTACCAGTATTTACAGCTACTGCGATTGCAAGACAACAATGGATTGATCTGAAAGATGAAAATGGTAACAGGGTTGCACCTGAAACCTATCTTATTTCGATTGAGTCACCGGTAAGAATTTTGAAAGGTGGTCTTGGAATAACGATTATGCAAGACAAAATAGGTTTTGAAAAAAACTTTTCCATTCGTCTTGCTTACGGTTACCAGATGCAACTGGGTACAGGTCAACTAGGCATTGGAATTCAAGGTAACTTTATGAATAAATCAATCGATTTGTCGAAGTTATATGGAGTTGATCCAAATGATCCTTTATTAACCAATAATAATTTACAGAGTTCGTTCTTTACAGATATTGGAGTTGGCGCCTATTACAGAGTTCCTGATACTTATTTTGTTGGGTTATCTGCAATAAATGTTCTTGAAAACTCTAAACCAATCGGAAAAGGGGCTGAAACTATTTCTTACCAGCTGAAGAGAACCTATTTTCTTACCGGAGGTTATGAAATCCCGGTTAACAAAGAAAAGAGTCTGGTAGTCATACCTTCGTTCCTTTTAAAAACTGATATTTCCGGCATTCAATGTGACCTTACCGGTACTTTGAGATATCACAATAAATTCTGGGGGGGCTTAACATACCGTATTAAGGGAGAACCTGCAGCAATGGTTGGTGTTATCTTAAACAATTTTCAGGTTGGATATGGATATGATCTCCCAACAAATAAGCTTGGAACTCTTGGTAGTCATGAAATCATGTTGCGGTACAGCTTTAAAATAATTGAAAAGCAGAAACCAAGGATGAGCTATCGAAATACAAGATTTTTGTAAACATCAATGGATTTTAAATACTAAAGCTTAAAAATACTCGTTATAAGCAAATTAATTCTGGTTTAAAAAATGAGAAAACTGACATTCTATTCATTACTGTTAATCATTCTTTCCAGCTGTGGCAAGTCGGGAAATGGTGAACTTACTGGGGTCCAAAATAGACATAAATTCTATCAACCTGATCCTTATGGCATGGTATACATCCCTGCCGGAAGTTTTACAATGGGTGTTGGTGACGAAGATATGCCATTCGCGCAAATTAACGAACCTAAGACTATTACTGTTTCAGCCTTTTATATGGATGAAACAGAAATAACGAATAATGAATACCGCCAGTTTGTTAACTGGGTAAGGGATAGCATTGCTCGTACTATATTGTCAGAATCAAAACCTGATGTGTTTCTCACTTCCAAGAACAAAAAAACAGGTGAAGTATATGACCCTCCATATTTGAATTGGAAACCAAAAATCAATTGGAAGGGTATAACTGAAATGCCACTTTTAGAACCAATGTATTTACCTGAAAACGAACGTTATTTCAGGAAAAAACAAATTGATGCACGTAAACTTTTTTACGAATATTTCTGGATTGACATGAAGGCTGCAGCAGCAAAAGAAACTGCAAGCAATGGAGCTATAAATGGCGCATGGGCAAACCGTGCCCAGGGTTTTAAAGATCGTTCAGTTTATGTAAGACATGAGAAGATCAACATTTATCCAGACACTTTAACCTGGATTCATGATTATGCCTATGCTTATAATGACCCAATGACTACCAAATACTTCTGGCATCCGGTGTTTGATCACTATCCTGTTGTTGGTGTTAACTGGAATCAGGCAAAAGCATTTTGTATATGGAGAACTCAACTGAAGGAAAGTGCAAGCAAGGGAAAACAATCTGAAGTAGTCAACGATTTCCGCTTACCTACTGAAGCTGAATGGGAATGGGCTGCACGTGCCGGAAACTCCTTAAGTCCTTACCCATGGGGTGGTCCATATACACGTACTGCTAAAGGATGTTTTCTTGCAAACTTTAAACCAATGCGCGGTGATTATTCAGTCGATGGTGCTGCAACAACAAGTATTGTAGGACATTATCCTGCAAATGATTTTGGCCTTTATGATATGGCTGGAAATGTCTCAGAATGGACGCTTGATGCTTATGATGAATCCAGCTACAATTTTACCTGGGATATGAATCCTGCTTATTTTAGTAATACAAAAGAAAGTGATCCTCCTGCAATGAAACGTAAAACGATTCGTGGTGGTTCATGGAAAGACATAGCATATTTTGTTCAAACAAGTGCCCGTTCATATGAATATCAGGATTCTGCAAAGTGTTACATCGGTTTCCGTTGTGTACAGCAGTTTATGGGCAGTCAAAAGGGTGATCGTACACGTCGCTCATCAAGAGTTTATTAAAAATCATTTAGCTAACATACAAATATCTTTAATTCATGGGACTAGCAACTTTAACTAAATCAAAGACTTATAAAGCATTCATGGGTAAGCTTTATGGATGGGGTGCATCTGTTGTTATCATCGGAGCTCTTTTCAAAATTACTCACATGGAACATGCAAACCTACTTCTAACATTAGGACTTGTAACAGAGGCTATCATCTTCTTTTTCTCTGCATTTGAACCTCCTTATGTTGATCCTGATTGGACGAAGGTATATCCTGAATTAGCTTTTGACCATAAAAAAGGAGATGTTCCCAAGGTTATCAAAGGTACTGCCAATGAATTAGATGCTATGCTTACTAAAGCAAAAATAGGGCCTGAACTCATTGAAAGTCTGGGACAAGGCATTCAATCGTTGAGTGATAATGCATCCAAGCTTTCTCAGATCGGTGGAGCAGCAGTTGCAACCGGAGAATTCTCACAGAATATTCAAGCTGCTTCACTAAATGTAAAAACACTCAGTGATGGTTACCGTCGTAATTCTGAAGCTTTAAATCAAGATGTTGAAGCAAAACAAGAATATCTTAAAAATCTCAAGAGTGCATCTCAAAGCATTGCAACTTTAACACAAGTATATAACGATACAACTGCTACTGTTAAGAGCGATCTTTCAGCTACCGAAAGTCTTACATCCGCAATAAAAACTGCCGCATCATCTGCTGTAGCTCTGAGTGAACGCTATACTGAATCTGCCCATTTAATGGCTAAATCAGTTGACCAGCTTTCTCAATCGAGTTCTACTACGAATGAATATACCACTCAGATTAAATTGATTGCTCAAAATATGCAGGCATTAAATGCAGTATATGAAATTCAATTGAAAAGTGTAAATGATCAGGTTAAAAATGCCGAAGTTCTCAAGTCAAGCATTAACCAGTTTATTGGTACAATTGATAATAGTAATGCAGGTCTTGAAAATTACAAAAAAGAAGTTGATATTTTAAATGCAAATGTAAAGAAGCTCAACAATATTTATGGCAATATGATTACAGCCATGAAGAGCTAATACTGATCTAAACAATTCTCTTTCAACACTGATAGTAACAAAATATGGCTGGATATAAAGAAACACCGCGACAAAAAATGATAGCAATGATGTACCTGGTACTCAC
>JGI24140J50213_10000104_pt1 | contig 36113 bp, 31 predicted proteins | sample BarGraIncu00222A_FD_50213 | JGI IMG/M metagenome (IMG submission 50213)
GCTGGATATTTTTCATACTGGCAAATGGTCTAACCAATAATGGCAGCTACTATTGGCCAAAGATGAAAGTATTCAAGGAATCAATCATACAACTCAGATATTATGCTTATGGTATGTTCAAGGGTGAACACAAACCTTTTAAAGAAGATAAGACCCGGAAGTTTAACCCGTTGCAACAAATGGCTTACTGGTCAACAATGTATATCTTCTTACCATTAATGGTAATAACAGGGTTTGTCATGTACAATATTGAAAGATTACTGATTGATGATAAAAGCATTTTAGTTTACCAAATCTGTGATTTCATTCATCTCTCAGCTGCTTTCATGATCTCGGTTTTCCTCGTTATCCACTTATACCTTGCCTTCATTGAAGGTATAACTAATTTCAAAAAAATAATTTTCAAATCTAAAACCTATGATGGAGACAATTAAATCACGAATCGCCTTAGCTTGTTTAGCTTTGGCATTCCTGCCAATGGCAACATTTGCCCAAGCGAAAAACAAGCCTTGGCCCGTACCTGCTGAATTTAAAAGCAAAGCAAATCCTCTAAAATCTTCAGCATCAACAATTGCTGATGGCAAAGAGGTCTATGATGCGAAATGTGCATCTTGTCATGGGAAAAAAGGGTTGGGTGATGGTCCAAAAGCTAAAACTCTCGACACTCCTTCAGGTGATTTCACAACTGCAGCATTTCAGGGTGAAACAGATGGAGAACTCTTCTGGAAAACCAAAACCGGTAGAGAAGATATGCCTTCTTACAAGGCAAAACTTACAGAAGAAGAGATCTGGAGTTCCGTTGTCTACATAAGAACGCTCAAAAAGTAACTATTTTTTAAATCATTTTTGTAATAAAAAAGGATGTCCAATTGGCCATCCTTTTTCATTATTTGTTTGAATAACTTTTCAAAAAAGCAATCAACTTTTCCGTCGCAATCCCGCGGTGACTAATTTTATTTTTCACTTCCATATCCATCTCAGCAAAAGTCTTATCATAGCCAACAGGTACAAAAATAGGATCATAACCAAACCCCTCTTTACCTTGCCGATCCGAAAGAAGATTTCCATTTACTATACCTTCAAAATAGTATTCTTTGCCATCAATAATTAAACAGATCACTGTTCTGAATCGTGCCTTACGATTTGCATTGCCAGTCAGTTCTTCCAATACTTTTGATAAATTTGCTTCCGAATTCTGATCTTCTCCTGCATATCTGGCAGAATAGACACCCGGTTGACCATTTAAAGCATCAACTTCAAGTCCAGTATCGTCAGCAAAACAGTTTATTCCAAACTTTTCCCAAACAAATTGTGCCTTTATTGCAGCATTACCTTCGAGTGTATCAGCAGTTTCAGGAATATCATCAAAACAATTTATATCTTTTAGGCTGAGTAAATGAAATTCTTCACCTGCTAACTTACTCAATTCATTTAACTTATGCCTGTTATTTGTTGCAAAAACAAGTTCTATCATGGTATTTTCTTTTAAGAATTCAAAGGTACGCTTCTGTTTTGAAAAGTTTTTTTTGTGATAATTGTTTTTGAAATAAATTTCTGACTATTTTTGCAGTGTTATTGTAAATTTATGCACAACAGTCAACTTTATAATTTTCTCCTCAGCAACCTTCTACTCCATACTTTGGGGCAAGATAGTGGCTGTTTGTAAAAATACTTCACACAATAAGTGAAAACATTCAAGCGGGCCACCTAAAAAAGTGACCCGCTTTTTTATTGTCTCTAAAAATTAAATCTTATGAATAACAGAGTGTATGTTTTCGATACCACGCTGCGCGATGGTGAACAGGTTCCCGGATGTCAACTCAACACGATTGAGAAAATTGAAATAGCACGTAAGCTTGAACTACTCGGTGTTGATGTAATTGAAGCCGGATTCCCTGTATCAAGTCCCGGTGACTTTAAATCGGTCGTTGAAATTTCAAAAGCAGTATGTGAGCCGGTTATCTGTGCCCTGACCAGAGCAGTTGAAAAAGATATAGAAGTAGCAGCCGAGTCGCTCAAATATGCACGCCGTAAACGTATCCATACAGGGATAGGCACCTCTCCTTATCATATATTCAATAAACTGAAATCTAATCCAGAGGAAATCATCGAACGTGCAGTAGCAGCGGTTAAATATGCGAAAAGATTTGTAGAGGATGTCGAATTCTACGCCGAAGATGCAGGACGTTCAGACAATGAATATCTCGCAAGAGTCGTTCAGGCTGTGATTGCTGCCGGTGCTACAGTTATCAATATTCCCGACACTACCGGTTATTGCCTTCCGGAAGAATATGGAGCTAAAATCTTATATCTGTGTGAGCATGTCTCAAATATTGACAAAGCGATTCTTTCAACCCACTGCCATAACGATCTGGGCATGGCTACTGCCAACTCAATGTCCGGACTGATTAATGGTGCACGACAGGTTGAAGTAACGATGAATGGAATTGGTGAACGTGCAGGAAATACATCATTGGAAGAGATCGCAATGATCTTAAAATGTCGTTCACATCTGAACCTGAATACGGCAATCCAGACTGAACACATTTATGAAACCAGCCGGCTTGTATCTAACCTCATGAGAATGCCTGTACAGCCTAACAAAGCCATTGTAGGCCGTAATGCTTTCTCACATTCTTCAGGAATCCACCAGGACGGGGTATTGAAAAACCGTGAAAACTATGAAATCATTGATCCCAAAGATGTTGGCATCAGTGAGTCTTCAATTGTTCTTTCCGCTCGAAGTGGGCGGGCCGCATTGAATCATCATCTGGAACTTCTAAACATAGAACTTAACACCGATGAATTAAACGATGTCTACAATAAATTCCTCAAACTTGCCGATGGCAAGAAAGACATTACGGATGAAGATTTATACGTTTTGGCAGGAGTCAAAAAAGCATTACTGAACCGTAATATCAAGCTCGAGCACCTTCAGGTACTATGTGGACAGTCAACTATACCAACTGCAACAGTCACATTAAACATTGAAGGTGAAAGTTTCACATCCTCATCAACTGGCAATGGACCTATAGATGCCGCATTTAGTGCTGTCAAACAATTGATCCAAAAAAGCATCAGTCTTGAAGAATTCCTGGTACAGGCTATTACAAGAGGCAGTAATGATCTTGGAAAGGTACATATTCAGATCGAAAACAAGGGAAGTATCTATTACGGCTTCTCAGCGAACACAGATATTATTACAGCCTCTGTCGAAGCTTTTCTGGATGCTATTTCTAAAATCAGATAACGCACATTTTGATATAAATAAAAAAGCACAACCGGCATTGGTTGTGCTTTTTATTTATCAGGAATTTTTATTTACCCAAAGTTCGTGCAGTTTCAAAAACTGCAGTATCGCATACCAGGAACCAAGCATCGACATAATCAAACCATCGACGCCATCCAGAAAGCCCAGTTTGATGAAATAGCTTTTTATAAATCTGATTATAGGTGAAAAAACAAGCTTGATTACCTGGGGTTTCTTACCCTTTCTGAACAGCATCAAAGCTTTTTCATTAGTGTAACGGTTATTCTTTTCAATATAATGCGTGATGTCTCTGTAGGTATAATGAAAGATATTCGCATCAATTTTATCGATAACAGCATTTTCTTTGGTTTCAAAATAGCTATGAATGATATGAGGGCTAAATTTACCGGCTCCGTTTTTAAAGAACCTCACTTTATAGAAGGCACTCCAGCCTCCATACTTAATCAAACGTCCGAAACAATAAGATTGAAATCTGACTTTATATACATCGGCAGCTATTGGTAATTGCACAATCTTTTTTATCTCAGTTTTAAGCTCTTCAGAGACCACTTCATCGGCATCAAGGAATAAGATCCAGTCACCAGTACATTTTTCAATAGCAGCATTCTTTTGCAGCCCACAGCCTTTGTAAGGCTCCTCAATATAAACTTTCACTCCAAGAGAAGCTGCAATTTCTCTTGTTCGATCCGTGGATCCGCTATCAACCAGTATCATCTCATCGGCAATGTCTTTCACTGCATTGAATGTCCTGGCTATAATCCACTCTTCATTGTACGAAACACTACAAACAGATAAAGTCATATCATGAAAATAATTGATAAATTCGACCGATAAATAAATTCTGACAAGCCTTCAGGGTGATCCAAAACTTAAGCGGAGTATAAACCCTGTGTTCAATCCTATAAATATGATCAAGATTAAATCTCCTGGGGTTCGAACCTTTACGAGTTGAAACAAATCCCGAGACCCCTGATTTCCTGATCACACTTTTTCCAAACGCTGAATGATGTCCCCAGGGCCAACAGAAGAAATTTGCATCTTTCCCTAAATACATTTTGATTAACGCCTTATTTAAAGCCACATCTTCAGTAATTCTCTGCTCAGCTTCTTCGTCAGTTTCAAAATGGATAGCTGATGTATCCCGATTCTTCAAAAAAGTATCGGTTAAAACAATACCTTTTTCACTGTAAGCAGATCTGGTTTTAAAAACAGGATCACCTTTCCGCAAATCGTTGTGGTACAGATATTGGAGTTCTTTGTTCTTCAGATCTTCCTCGTTTGCAAACCTTATGGGTTTATTGTCTATAAAAACAGGCATATGACGATGCGAATGCAATTCAAAGTCTATCAGTCCACTATCATTCATTTGTTTAATTTGATCCCAGGTAAGGTAATTTGGATCGTTATCAATATACAATGTATTGATAAATATGGTAGCCTTTAGTTTGAATCTTTTTAAAAGTGGAAAGGCATAATAGAAATTATCAACATAGCCATCGTCGAAAGTGAGGATACATGAATTAGTCTGCAGATGTAAACCTTGATTGTGGATCTCGAAGATCTCTGAAAATGTATACGTATGCGTTTTAGCGCCCTTCAGTATCTTAAGATAGGTTTCAAATCCTTTCGGAGTAGTGTGGAAAATAAATACAGGTACTCCTTCATTACTATAAGCAAAAAGGAGAACCAACAATACGAGAAATAAAAACAATAGAAAGTACATAAATTCCATAATTCCAAATTACATTCAACCCCAATGATCCACTCTTTTTTTTAACCTTTAAATATTTTCTTCATTCTGTACTTAATTATGTTTAGTTTAAGAGAAAACATTTTCATTCGCAGCTTCCTTCTCTCCCCTGCAGTAATTGGAAACAGGTTCTCTTTGACATACACACTGTCACTCTTATCCTTATACCAGATCACATAATGATTGTGCTGAAACCATTCTGATATTTCTTTTATGAAGGGATTAATATATGCTTTACCATGCGTTTCAATTGAAATGACATTAGGTCTGCTTTTGATATTTTTTAACACATACCATTCACATCCCTCCGTATCGACGCTCAGTAAATCAATAGAACCATCATCAATCGTATCAAATGTTTTGCATTCAACTTCAAAGTTATCACTTTCACTTTTTTGATAACTATCGTTTACAAGGGCAGGACTTGATGGGAGAGAACTTACAAAAGTCGATGACTCACGCTGAGAAAGCTCAATGACCCCATTGTAATCAAATACTGCATATGGAAACAATGAGATGTTCTCATTGTTTTTAAAAAAATCACGAATAGCTTTTACGTTTTTAGGATCAGGTTCAACCAATGTGGTTTTTATACCCCCAAGAATAAAATCCAGTATGTTCGAAGTTTCGGGCAAATAGACTCCCACCTCACAAACATGAGTGAATGTTAGACCTTTAGCTTTACATTGTTTGAATAACTCATTATTAATATTCCAATTCATAAAAACGTTGTTTTATTCTGCTAATTTAAAACAATTTCTTTAATGTGTTAACATATCGTTAACATTTCCTAAAACAAATCACCATTTTCCCGATTGGATTTCTAAATTAGCACAATATAATTTAAGCTAACTTATAGATGACCAGATTCTAAAAATGTATTTTTAAATCAAACGATTGCACTAAAAAACATTAAGAAAATATTATCATTGTTTTAAGTTGTGAGATTTAATTTAAAATTGACAAAAAAAAGGGTGTGATTTGATGCCAAGCTTAATAATTATATGTTTTTAAAGTACCTTTGCAATAAATATCGAAAGACAATTTTCACCAAATCATTGCTTATCAATACTAAAACCCAAACAAGATGATTTCAGCAATTCAATTTTCACAAAAGAAACAGGGACTGGGAAATGTCAACACCTATCTTTTAGCTGTAGCTTTTATAGCAGGAAACTTAATCCTCCCCCAGATATGTCATCTCATTCCTAACGGTGGATTTATTTTGTTACCTATTTTCTTCTTCACACTGATAGCAGCTTATAAATATGGTCTGGTAACAGGATTGATGACTGCTGTTCTTTCTCCAACCCTGAACTTTGCATTGTTTGGCATGCCACCAGCAGCTATGTTGCCAATAATATTGGCTAAATCTATTCTACTTGCAGTAGCAGCAGCAATGATTGCTCAACGCACTGGAAAGCTTTCAATTTTTACGCTTATACTTGTTGTCCTTGCTTATCAGTTACCCGGTATGCTCATTGAAGGGCTTTCAGCACATAGTTTCTTCGTTGCCACACAAGATGTCCGCCTTGGTCTACCCGGTATATTATTACAGATAATTGGTGGATTCTTTCTGTTGAAATGGCTAGATAAACATGGAAACTAAGAGCTGGAACGACATCTCGGACAAAATACGCACGATTCATTTTAACGAACAATTTGATTTTATCGTTGCCATTGCTAACGGTGGCATCATACCTGCGGCCCTCCTCAATCAGCGTTTTGGATTCGATGTACAGCTTCTCAAACTCAACCTGCGTGATGCACAGCAAAACAAACTTTATGATACACCAAAATTATTGGAAGAGATAAAGTTTGAGTTCGAAGGCAAGTCCATTCTCCTGGTAGATGACCGTATCAAGACAGGTACCACGATTATCTATGCAAAACAATTGCTTGCTAAGGCAGGACTCATCAAGACTTTTGCTGTAAACGGTAATGCAGATTATTGTCTATACAATGAACCGTGTTTCAGAGTTCCCTGGTTAGTCTAAGTATCTTTTATCAATCAAAACACTCCCTTATTTGTTTTTCACCCTTTAACAGTTGGTGATCAATTTCCTCTTCCTATGACAGCACTAAATTACACCTTAAAAACTAAGGCTCAATACATATTGTCTTTTATCGTATTAAGCTTTTTACCGTTTCATATTTTTGGACAGGTTAAAAAAGACTCAACAGTTATCCGGTTAAATGAAGTAGTGATCGAATCACAACAAGCAACCGATAGCAGAAAACTCTTACCCTTATCGCTTTCAGTCATCAATAAAACCACTCTCCAGAATTCTCCCCAGTCAAATATCCTTCAGGAAGCCGAACAGGCTACCCCGGGATTATTTATTACAGGCAAAGGAATAATGGGTGCAGGGGCAGGCCCTTTGTCATCCGGAAAGATTTCAATGCGAGGTCTGATGAGCTCTTCCAATTCTTCAACACAAGTTCTCATCGATGGGGTACCTATGATGATGGGACTTTTTGGACATCCTTTGACCGATGCCATTGAACAGACTAATGTAGACCGGATCGAGGTTCTTAGAGGTCCCTCTTCCCTCCAATATGGCGGAAGCGCCTTGGCAGGAGCCATCAATTTCATTTCCACAAACCCGGCACCCAATACTCAAAACCTGATGGCTGCAATGCAGTGGGGTTCATATGGAACAGTAAAAAGGTCATTCTCAGCTTCAATTGGTAGAGAAAAGTATTTCGTTCAGGCAGGATATTCTCACAATGCCACCGATGGCTTCAGAGATAACTCAGCATTTACCAGTGATGATTATTTCTTTCGTTATGGTGTAAATATTACAAAACATATTCAGAGAGTAATTTCAATCTATCGCTCGAATGCTACTACAAATGACCCAGGATCAATTGATGCACCTTCTCTAAACACTACTCATGTTCAAAGGACATTGGCATCCTATAAACTAATAAATAACTACCAGAGATTAAAAAGCGCTCTTACATTTTATTATCAGGAAGGAATAAACCACTTCTCCGATGGATGGAATTCAAAAGACTATATGGGAGGTGGCCGCCTCGAAGAACAATTCTCTCTTTTCAAAGGGAATTCTATACTGGCAGGTGCTGAAGCACGTTGGTATGGTGGAAAGGGATCACCTGTTGGATTCCCAACCTCAACGCTCAATGATGTATGGATCAGACAAACCGAACAAAGTGCATTTATGGTCATGCAACAAAAGGCAGGTGACCAGCTTTCGCTCAATGCAGGAGTGAGAACAGATCATCACAGTTTATTTGGATATACAACCAGTCCTTCTCTTGGTGCTACATATTCTCTTTGCAAAACCACTTCCGTAAGAGGATTGTGTTCAAGAGGATTCAGAAACCCTACAATTGGTGAATTATATTATTTTCCAATTGCCAATACAACTCTCAAAACAGAGAAAGCCGGAAACTTTGAACTGGGCATGAACTCTACATTATTGAGTGATCGCCTCTCTTTTGATCTGACACTATTTTCTACGACTGCTTCAGATCTCATTTTCACAGTTCCAGCCCCGGCCGGGAGTGTACCTCCAGTTAAGAATCTTAATGCCGAAAAAGTAAAGAATACCGGATTGGAATTATCTACAAGACTCATGATTGGTGAGATGAATGATAATCCGGATGCTAATGATAAAGATAAAAAGGCAGATAATGGAGCATTTTCAACTGCACAATTCTCTCTTAATTACATGTATCTGCAACAAAATGAAACGCCCCTACCCTTTTCTCCAAAGCACAAATTGAACATTCAATTGCAGTCGTCTGTAAGAAAATTATTGATTAATCTGGAATATCAATACATCAGTGGCATGTATACAGATTTCCCGGCTATAACGAAATCAAATTACAGTATGATGGATCTGGCATTGATCTATCCTTTAATGCGTCGAATTCAATTAAAGGTAACCGGAAATAATCTCTTTGATGAGAAGTACCAGATCATGAAGGGATACCCCATGCCGGGTCGCATTCTGATGGGTGGTTTTACAGTGAATCTTTTTTAAAATATTAATTTCAAATATTGCAATAAATGAACATAAAAAAAGTGCCACAACAGAATGTTATGGCACTTTTTAAATATATAAGATTATTTACTTATACTGTGTATGTTGTTGAAGCAGTATCACCTCCACGACCGGTCCAGTTGGTATGGAAGAATTTGCCACGTGGGCTATCAACTCTTTCGTAAGTATGCGCGCCAAAGTAGTCACGCTGAGCTTGTAAAAGGTTAGCAGGTAGTCTCTCGCTACGGATTCCGTCAAAATAGGTCAAAGCAGTTGCAAGACAAGGAGCAGGAACACCATTGGTGATGGCTGTAGCAACTACACGTCTCCAACCTGCCTGAGCTTTTTCAATCGTTGTCTTGAAGTAATCATCAAGCAATAGGTGCTCGAGATTTGGATTCTTATCAAAAGCATCCTTGATCTTGCCCAAGAATACAGAACGGATAATACAACCACCACGCCACATCAGTGCAATGCCACCATTATTGAGTTTCCATTTATATTCCTTTGCAGCTTCGCCCATCAGGTCATATCCTTGTGCATATGAGATGATTTTTGCAGCGAAGATGGCATCTTTCAGATCAAGAAGGAATTGTGCCTTATCACCCTTGAATAATTTTTCAGGACCACTTAATACTTTAGAAGCCTTAACACGTAAGTCTTTTTGTGCTGACAAGCAACGTGCAAATACAGACTCTCCAATCAGTGTCAATGGGATACCCTGATCAAGGGCAGCTACTGCAGTCCATTTACCTGTTCCTTTTTGTCCGGCTGTATCCAGAATCTTTTCTACCAATGCTTCTCCATTTTCATCTTTAAAACCAAGAATATCGCGGGTAATTTCAATCAGGTAGCTATCCAAGTCGCCTTTGTTCCATTCAGCAAATACTTCATGCATTTCATCTGCATTCATTTCCAGAAGGTCTTTCATCAGTTGATAAGCCTCACAGATAATCTGCATGTCGCCATACTCGATACCATTGTGAACCATTTTAACAAAATGACCGGCACCATTCTCACCAACCCAATCGCAACATGGTTCGCCATCAACCTTGGCAGCAACAGCCTGGAAGATTGTTTTTACAGCTGGCCATGCAGCAGGTGAACCACCCGGCATCATTGAAGGGCCTAAAAGAGCGCCTTCTTCACCACCTGAAACACCAGTTCCAATATAAAGTAAACCTTTGCTTTCAACATATTTAGCACGACGAATTGTATCGGGGAAGTGTGAATTACCACCATCGATAATGATATCACCTGCTTCGAGGTGTGGGATAATTTGCTCAATAAATTCATCAACCGGGCTACCGGCTTTAACAAGCATCATCACTTTGCGGGGACGTTCAAGGTTAGCGCATAAGTCAGCAATCGAATGACAACCAATAAAGTTTTTACCGGCACCACGACCAGCAACAAATTTGTCAACCTTTTCTACGGTCCGGTTGTATACAGCTACCGTGAATCCCTTACTTTCCATATTGAGGACGAGGTTTTCGCCCATTACTGCAAGCCCTATCAGGCCAATGTCTGCTTTTTTCATTTATAATATTGATTTAAATATTAATTTTTTAAATAATTTATTCTGAATCCTAATTTATGTAACTTCTCAATCACACCATGATCCACATTTCTTGTTTTTATTTCAAACACCGGAAACTCTCTTCTGACAGGATAATCCCCACGCAACTTTTCGAAAGATTCAACAGCATTTCTCAATGCCTGATCATCATTGCGGATGTCATAAGTAGCCAGAACCGCTTCACTTATGATCTGTTGTTCGGTTTTGCCGGTTCCATCAATCTCTATTAAAGTTGACACCGGAAGTTCAACATCAGTACACTCCCAGTCATCAATCCCCAGTCCGAAGAATCGGCTCAAAGCCTGAACACTCATGCTCGTTCCTTTTGCCTTGCCATCTTTAGAATACCCTGCGATATGTGGTGTACCCAAATCGATTAGTTCAAGCAGTACTGAATCAATATCCGGTTCTTTTTCCCAGCAATCAATCACTGTACCCGAAATACGACCCGCCCTGATTGCTGTTTTCAAAGACTCCTTTACGACGACTTCGCCCCTGCATGAATTAATCAGAATAGGTCTCTTTTTAGCCTTCTCAAAGAATACCTCATCTGCAAGATGAAAAGTCTTATCAACCCCATCTGGAATTAAAGGAACATGCAGCGTAATGATATCAGCTTTTTCGAGGATTTCATCCAGATCAACAAATGCCTCAACACCTTCGGTACGTGCACGGGGTGGATCATTCAGCAATACTTTCATGCCAAAGATTCCGGCAATATGTGCTACTTTAGTCCCCACATTTCCTACACCTATGACCCCGATAGTTTTATCTGCAAGGTCAAACCCCTTTTGATCAGCCAACACCATCAGTGCCGATGTTATGTATTGTTCCACCGACTTTGAATTACAACCGGGGGCATTAGTCCAGAAAATCCCTGCGTTATCGCAATAATGGGTATCAATATGATCAAAGCCAATAGTTGCCGAAGCAATAAACTTCACGGATGAACCGGCCAACAGTTTCTCGTTACAGATCGTTCTTGTACGGGTGATGATAGCATCCGCATCCTTTACAACTTCCGGAGTAGTCTTCTTCCCCGGAAGGTAAACGACATCAGCAAAAGGCTCCAAAGCCCCTTTGATATATGGAATTTTATCATCAATGATTATCTTCATCCTTAGTAGTTGAATCGATCTTTAAAAGCCCAAAGTCCAAGAGCAGGGTTAGAAATATAAAAGATCTCCTCACCATCAGGAAGAATGTTGTATCCATCTTTCAAAACCTTTGGATCATATTTCTTTGTCATTTCGGCAAGGGGAGCATATTTGAATCCAACACTTTCAATTTCTGCCTGTGTCAGATTTTCTTTCTCCCCACCCGGGCAATATGTAACGCTAAAACGTCCTTCTGAAGAACCATGAATAAGATGAGCAGCAGCACTCAGGTTGTTGCGTAACTCTACATTATCATCACAGGCCTTCAAAGTAGCAGGTGTACCGAAATAACCATATTTACGAATCAAACGGTCGATCTCTTTATCTTCACCAAATTCGACTAAAGCTGGTGCCAAAACAATCAATTCGCCATCATCATCAATAGCCATACGGGTCCGGTAAATAGATTTATTTCCCAGCCAGGTGCTTTTGAATTCAGTAGGATCAAGATAAACCACTACTTTTTTCAATGGTTTGTCGAGCATCTCAAAGTTAACCAGCAATGCCAGCTTAGCAGCTTTGTCGAACACTTCAAAATCATCGCCTATAAATATACCGCGCGTCTTGATCTTACCATCTGTCTTATCGAGACCTACTACAGTCTGGACATAAACGATTGGAAGATGATTTGTGAAGTTTTCAGAAGCATAATTGAACACCCTACGAACCGGAGTATCGGCATGTCCCATCATCCGTTCCATACCATAAGCAGCCCCGATAAAATGACTCTTATTGATTCCTTCAACACCACCGGTGCCAACAAAAATGTTTTTATTGTAATTGGCCATCCCCACAACTTCGTGAGGTACAACCTGACCGATAGAAAGAATCAAATCAAAGTTACCATTGATCAACAATTTGTTGACCTGAGCAGGCCAGGAGAACTCAACAGCACCACCCGAAACCTCTTTAACAAATTCAGCAGGAACTTCTCCGACAGTCACGACATCATTTCTCCAGTCGTGTTCACGGATTAGCGAAGCCGGCATTGTACCGAACATATGCGCAATCTGGTGAGCAGTCATTGGTGAATGAGTTCCCAGAGCAGGGAGAACATCGGTCAGACGTTCTCCGTAATACTGCCAGGTGAATTCGGTCAGCTCTCCAGCACGACTGGGTAGTCGTGTATAATCGGGAGGAATAGCCAATACCTTGTCGCGCTTACCCAATTTATCCAACGCCTCAAACAATCCTTTTTTCAGGTCTTCAGCACTCAATACATGACTGACTGAACCGATTTCATAATACATCATAGTCGTTATCTTCTTACTCTGGCATTTCCATTCCAGATACTCCAAACCATTTCTTCATCAGCAGGCTGAGCATAATCAGTCAGGAATGTTGTTGCCAACGCACCTGTTGCCCAACCAAACTGAGGCCATTTAACAGGCTCCCATCCTTTTAGAATACCATAAAGCAATCCGCCTACAAAACCATCACCACCACCGATGCGATCCAATACAGGGATTCTTCTTGGTTCAATCACTTGCCAGTCATTACCTTCGAGCATAATAGCACCCCAGAGGTGTTCGTTTGAACTAACAACCTGACGAAGTGTAGTTGCAAATACAGATGCATTGGGGAATGCAGCTTTTACACGGTTAATCATCCCCTTGAATCCATCGATTTCGGCTTCAATTCCTTTTCCACCAGCTTCAGGACCTTCGATGCCCAGGCAAAGCTGAAAATCTTCTTCGTTTCCGATCAGAATATCAGATACTGATGCTATCTCGGTAAAAATGGCGCGTAATTCAGCTTCGCGACCCTTCCAGAAAGAGGCACGATAGTTTAGGTCAAAAGAGATGCGGGTATCATATTTCTTGGCAATACGGGCAATCTCTAAGCAGAAGTTGCTGGTTTCGGGTGACAAGGCACCAATTAAACCTGACAAGTGTACAATCTGAACACCTTCTTTTCCAAAGATGCGTTCCAGGTCAAAATCTTTCACATTTAACGTACAACCTACTTCACCGGCACGGTCATTCTGTACACGTGGGCCACGGGTTCCAAAGCCACTATCGGCAATATTAAACTGGTGACGGTATCCCCATGGATTGCCTTGAGCTACTTCTGGTCCTTCGAAAACCATGTTCCGGCTCTTGAGGTTGCTTTTAATAAACTGAGCAATCGGGCTGTCTTTTACGAAAGTTGTCAGCACTTTAACAGGAAGGCCAAGGTATGAAGCAATACTTGCAACGTTGGTCTCGGCACTGGTAGCCTGCATTTTGAAGGTATCGCTGCTGTGAACGGGTTGTCCGTTAACAGGAGTAATTCTCACACCCATGCTTGTAGGAACAAGCAGTGAGTAAGTAAAGTCTTTTTTTAATTGTAAGCTCATATCAATTTTGAATTTAATGGTCAATCAATATTTTGAATCAGATGTAGTTAACTGTTAAATATGTCACCCCTCCGGGGCTAAAACTGTTTACTTTTAGCCTGTTACAATCATGACGTCCCTCCGGGACTGAAGAAAAGTGCCGTAGGCACGTCATGATTGTAACAAAACTGATCTCCTTATTTAAGCCCCGTAGGGGTGACATAAGTTCAAATAAAAATACACAATAATCATATTTTTAAAAATGCTTTTCTTTAATCTCTTTAGTTAAACTCCGCTGTAGCAATTGAAACCACCATCTACCGGAATGACAATCCCTGTAACGAATGATGATATATCTGAAAGCAGGAACAAAGAAGCACCTTGCAAATCATCAGGATCTCCAAATTTGCCCATTGGAGTACTGGAAACGATTTTATTTCCACGTGCTGAAAAACCACCTGTCTTTTCATCTAAAACAAGGAAACGATTTTGACTGGTAATAAAGAAACCCGGAGCAACAGCATTCACCCTGATACCTACTTTTGCGAAATGAGTTGCTGCCCATTCGGTAAAGTTATTTACAGAAGCTTTAGCAGCCGAATATGCAGGAATTTTTGTCAAAGGATGATATGAATTCATCGAAGAGATATTCAACACTGAACCTGCTCTTTTAGAAAGCATATCACGGGTAAACACCATCGTTGGAATGATCGTTCCTTTGAAATTAAGTGCGAAAACCTTGTCAAAACCTTCCATCTGAAGACCATAAAAAGTCTTTTCCAGATTATCGATATCTGATTCTTCCATTTGCTCAACACCGGTTGTAGCCATTGGAGAGTTTCCACCTGCACCATTTATGAGCAGATCAATAAGACCCAGCTTATCATTGATCTCTGCCTTGGCAGCTTCCAGTGATTCCTTATCCAAAACATTTCCTTTAACACCAATCACGATTGCATCAAATTCATCAGAAATTTCAGCAGCTACTTTCTTAGCCAGGTCTTCATTCAGATCGACGATTGCAACTTTTGTTCCAACTGATGCGAGTGCTTTAACTAAAGAGATACCAATTACACCGGCCCCTCCTGTAATTACACATACTTTACCATTAAGGTCATCAAACGAGATTTTTTTCATCTTAGATTTTTTTAAATTCTACTGTTTAACTGATTATTTGATTGATTCACCCTTTAAAAAGATGAATAATATTCAATATTTTCTTTTGTAATAATATCAATTGAAGTATAGTTTTCAGTCGGCACCTTTTCTTTTCTCACAATATGATCGAAAAGAAGGTTAATTGCAACGAATCCTTGTTTTTCTGGTTTCTGACAAATCAGGAAATCAATTTTCCCCTGATTTAGAAGTTCGATATTCTTCGGAATCAAATCGTAACCAATGATCTTGGGACTTTTGTCGAGATGATTAAAACAATTTACTACATGATGGACTCTTGAGTTAGTAATAAATACTCCGTCGATGCTGTCCAATGCAATACCCTTTTCCATTAGTTTTTCAGGCAGTTCATTTTCTTTACCCGATACCTCTATTTTGAAGACAGTGTGTCCCCGTTCTTTTTTATTTTCAAAATACTCAAGGAAACCCTTTTCGCGAAGAAGCAAATGATTGACATTATCTAATTCCTTGATAACGTGCACCAATAATATTGTACTTTGATCATTTATACCATAATCAAGCAATTTTGCAGCCAAAAAACCGCTTTGAAAAGATTTTTGTACAATAAAGCTGATTGGGTGTGATTCTCTTAAAGTAGAATCAATAAAAACATAAGGAATACCCTTTTCTGTCAATGCATGTGTAAACTTCAACGATTCGCGTTTAACCCAGGGAGCTATTAAAACGCCATCGGGAGATAATTCCAGTATTTTTTCAGCTTCTGAAGTAAAAGTACCGGCATCATCCATTTTAAAATAAAACTGCTTCAGGCTGACGCCATATTGTTTGATTTGTTTGACTGCCTGTTCAATGCCCTCCTGTGGTTTAGACCAATATGAAGTTTTGTCTTTAAACCAGGGAGTAAAAGAGGCAAGGGTAATAGCATTTTTAGATGCCAGCGCCTTCGCAAATATATTGGGATGATAATCAAACTCTTCAACAATGCTCAGGATCTTTTCTTTAGTCTCAATAGAGACATCTCCCCTGTTATGCAAAACACGATCCACAGTTCCAATTGAAACTCCTGCTTTTTGTGCAATATCAATTATCCTGATATTTTTTTTCACTTCAGTATTATTTTTTTGGATTTAGAATCGGAACAAAAATAATAAAAATTATCTTTGCCGTGTACGAACACGGAAAAAAATATTCATTAACTTTGGTGACGATTGATTCAGTAATAATTATTCATATAAATTCTTTAACTAATTAAAAAACTTATAAATGGAAATTGGAAAATACAGTTTAGGAATTGGTGACAGGTTTGGTCATCAAGGTAAGGCTCAGCTTCAGGCAATCCTGAATGCAAAAACAGCCGGAATTGAAGTCACACCGGTATGGAACAAGTCAAACAGAGAGCATTCTTACATTCATTCAAAACCCGAAGACACTCGTATCGAGGCTGATGCTGCAGTAAAAGCTTTGTCATATACAGGACCATATTTTGTAGATGCAGATCATATCAACCTGAGCAATGTACAGGGATTTCTGACCAGTTCAAATTTCTTTACACTTGATGTTGCCAATAAAATCGGAACTCCTTCTTCAGAAGCAGATATTACTGCATTTGTCGCTTCATGTGCTAAGTATACAGGAAAACTAACCATCCCCGGTATCCAGCATCCCTTTGAAGTAGATGAAACACTATTGAAAAAGATTGCAGGTAAATTTTTAGCCGCAATCCATGAGGCCGGAAATATCTACAATTTTATCAAAGAGAAAAAAGGAGCCGGTAATTTCGTCACCGAAGTTTCAATGGATGAAGTAGAATCTCCACAGACTCCGGTCGAAATGTTCTTTATCCTGAAAATGATTGCCGGTCAAAACATTCCTGCTCAGACTATCGCCCCTAAATTCACCGGAAGGTTCAATAAAGGTGTAGACTATGTTGGAGATGTTAATCAGTTTGCCAGAGAGTTTGAAGAAGATGTACTCGTTATTGATTATGCGGTCAAAGAATTTGGTCTTCCTTTTGATCTGAAATTGAGTGTACATTCAGGATCAGATAAATTTTCAATCTATCCTGTGATTGCAGATATCCTGAAAAAATACGATAAAGGTATTCACGTAAAGACTGCCGGAACAACCTGGCTCGAAGAAGTAATCGGTCTTGCTCTTGCCGGTGGTAAAGCGCTTGAGATGGCAAAGAAAATCTACAAAGAAGGCTTGACCCGTCAGGATGAACTTTGCGCTCCCTATGCCGATGTCATCGACATCAAACAAGATCTGTTGCCATCAGCAGCAGAAGTAGATAGCTGGGATAGCGTTAAATTTGCCAACACCTTGCGTCATATTCCCGGTCAGGCTGACTATAACCCAAGCTTGCGTCAATTGATTCATGTTGGTTATAAAATTGCTGCCGAACAGGGTGAAGAATACACAAACCTATTGAAAGAACATCATGTAATTGTTGGTAATTGTGTAGAAGAAAACCTCTTCGATCGTCATTTAAAAAGATTATTTAATCTGTAATCTGATCATTCATAAAACAAAAGAGTCCCGACGATGTGTCGGGACTCTTTTGTTTTAATATAAAGACTTTTATGATTTACAAATCAGTAATCGGACGATATTTAGGAACTAAAACCTTCATAATCACCCAGGCTGTAAGATAAGTAAAACCGCAGAATCCAAAGATAATTGCATAAGCTGATTGAACAGAACCCTGAACGACCATCATGGCGGCATCTCCTGCAAGATGTTGAGCTGCTGCTGCTGCTTCACCGATACCCTTATAATAATCGGTCAGGCGACCTGCAAATATCTGAACCAACACACCTCCGATACCACCTGCCAATCCACCAATTCCTGTAACAGAACCAACCGACTTTTTAGGGAACATATCAGAAACAGTCGTAAACAAATTTGCTGACCATGCCTGATGTGCAGCTGCACCGATACAGATCACGATCAAAGCATAGATGTATGCATTGGCTCCAAAATGGGAAACATTACCAAGGTATGGTGTCAACAACAAGAACAAAGGAAGTACGGCAATGATAAACATCGCTAAGATACGTGCTTTGTATGCTTCCATTCCTTTATTCATAAACAACATCGGAAATCCACCACCTAAAACACTACCGATAATAGCAACGCCATAAACGGTAAACAGCGGTATCATGATTTCGTGACCAACCATATTGAATTGTTGTTTCATAAAGTCAGGCAGCCAGAACAGCAAAAACCACCAAACACCATCGGTCAAAAACTTTCCGGTAAAGAAAGCCCATGTCTGACGATATCCAAAAAGTTTATGCCATTTGAATTTTTCAGTATTCACTTCAACAGCAACACCATTAACATCAGTATCATCACTGTTGATATATGCTAATTCACTTTTTGATAGAAGCTTGTGTTTAGACGGGGTAGAATACAATAAAAACCAGAATATCAACCAGATAAGACCAACTAAACCTGTAAGAATGAAAGCCATTTGCCATCCGGTTATAGCTCCTCCAAACCAAATGCGAAGACTTTCGTGACCATCTATCGAATAGTAGACAATAAAAGGAACAGCCAAAGAAGCAATCATGGCTCCTACATTTGAACCTGAGTTGAAAATCCCCGTAGCCAAAGCACGTTCTCTTTTAGGAAACCATTCAGCAATAGTTTTAATAGAGGCCGGGAAGTTCCCTGCTTCACCAATACCAAATAAGGAACGGATTGCAGCATGAACAGCAGCAAGGCTTCCGGCAAAAGCATTCAGGATTCCAAATAATGACCAGATGATCAGTGATAATGCCAATCCTAGCTTGGTCCCGATTTTATCAATGATAAAACCTGCAAAAAAAGTAACAAGTGCATAGAAACCAGTAAAGAAAGAAGTGACAAGGGAGAAGTCAGTATTTGACCATCCAAGACCTCCCTGTGATACCGGCAATGAAAACAATGGTTTCAGGTAGCCGATTACCTGACGATCCATATAATTAATCGTGGTGGCAAAGAATAGCAATGCGACAATTGTCCATCTGTAGTTGCCAATCTTTTGGTTGACGTTTTCCATAATAAAAAAGATTTGAGCGTAAAGTTAAATTTTTACAGGATATGTTTGACGAAGTTTTTTCACAATAACCATTGCATCACGCACATTGCTTTCCAGTTTGGTCCAATCCTTACTCTTGATCAGATCTGAAGAGAAAAGCTGTGAGCCCATTCCGACACAGGTTACACCTGCTTTGAACCATTCCGTCAGATTTGCTTCAGTTGGTTCTACTCCACCTGTAGGCATAATGCTGGTCCATGGCATCGGACCTTTCACAGCTGCCACGAACTTTGGACCCCCAACCTGGGAACCAGGGAATATTTTAACCACTTCAACACCCAACGACTCGGCCTTTGAAATTTCTGTAACCGAACCGCAACCGGGAGACCACAGGATCTTTCGTCTGTTGACAACAGAAGCGATCTCTTCATTGATCAAGGGAGAAACGATAAAGTTTGCACCCAATTGAATGTAAAGCGCTGCAGTTGGCGCATCAATGACCGAACCAACCCCAAGCATCATTTCAGGACATTCTATTTCTGCCCATTTATTCAGTGTTGTAAAAGTTTCGTGCGCATAATCGCCACGGTTTGTAAATTCAAAAACCTTCACGCCTGCTTTGTAACATGCTAACACAACCTGCTTACATGTTTCCACATCTTTATGAAAGAAAACAGGGACCATTCCCGTTTCAGCCATTTTCGTAGCAACCTGTATTCTGGTAAACCTTGCCATAAAATATGTATATTAAATTAAATAGTTCATTGACTAAAAGGAATTTCCGCGGGTAATCTAAAATTAAACCTCTTCGCAGGCTTTGTAAAACATATTATCCCTCATTTTAAAGAAAGCTGAACTGCTCAAATTGATTTAGGTAAAAAAGTTTAACTTGACCGGATATTCGGTTTCAAAGATAAAACTTTTTTTAATTCAAACGATTGCATTAAACGATTTAAAGAATAAAGGATAATAATTGGATTAGTCCCAATATTAAATATACACTTGTTGGATGAGGATGAAATAATGCTGCCTGTGTATTTATAGAGAGTGAAGACATTAAGTTTTAAATGCCAAAAACTTTATTGAAATTTCGGTTTCAAGGACATGATGAAACGACTATTCTTTGACTATTCTTTGACTATTCATTGACTATTCTTCAATCCACAGCCTCGCACAGGTAAAGGATCTCTATCTACTGAGTATTTGATGAGTGTTTAATTGGTTCGCTGTACACCAATCAACATAGGAGAAGATACCTATCAGTCACCAATCCGTTACCGGTGCTTGAATAGATATCGAATAATGGTCTGTTCATTATCAAACTTTCGTCTTTTCAGTAGCGATTTTTCATTGTTTTGCTAATTGTTGTTTAAAATTCATCATTTCAAATTTTCTTTAAATCAAGGATTAATGGGACTGTCCCATTAATTCTACTCAATGCATATCCTCAATCATAGAAATTATAGGATACACCGCATTATAATGCTTTTGAATAAACATTGCCGCACCTTTTTTATAAAGCCGTTCACCCATGGCATCAACAATCGGAATCAACACTCTTTCGGTTTCACACACTACCGGCGAAATCTGGTTAAGCGTTCCTGTTGTTTGCCAGTTCAGGCAGGTGCATTTGTTATTGCACCTTGTATTGTAATCGCATTCCGAACATAATGCAGTTTGCTCTTTCGAATCATCGTAAAGCTTTTTCTGCATGCCCATTTCGATGCCTGTAGTAATGGATCCAATGCTGTAGGCTCTGTTCGAAATACCATCCTGAACAAATTGTACACATGGATAAATCGTCCCGTCATGGGCAATGGCAATCTGTTTCTGCGCAAAATCACATTGATAACATTCCATATTATCCTGACTGATATGACTTGCCAGTTTCATTTCAAACGGCGAGAAGTAAAACTTTTTCTCCTGAAGGATCCATTTTTCATACAGCTTTGCAATCTTTTGGTATTGCTTTTTGATCTCTTTGATGTGATCGTCATTCCATGCGCCGGCGTAATTCAATGAGACGATGATGTATTTGAAACCACGACCAACGAGAAATTCGACAGAATCTGAAAAGTGATTAACAGTTTCCGGATTGACAGTCATCAATGCCTTGGCATAGGGTTGGTGCTTCAGCAACAGATCTATTTTATCCGCTACAATCTCAAAAGTCGATTTGCCATCAGGGAATACCCTGAATCGGTCATGTGCTTTTCCAACGCCATCGATGCTCATTGCAACCTGAAGGTTGACTGAGTTAGCATATTCCAGAAACGATTTATCCAGAAGAATGCCATTGGTGGTCACCTTGTAATGAAAATAGGCCTCCTGATTCTTTTCTTTCGATTCGCAATATGAAATGGTCTCTTTGATCAAATTCTTCTTTAGTAGCGGCTCTCCCCCAAAAAATATGATACCGGTATTGATCGGATATTTATCTGCAATAAAGTCAATGCTTTGGAAAGCTGTCTCCGGCGTCATGTCATTCCTTCCTTTAGGAGAGGAGTAGCAGTAACCGCATGACATATTGCAACCTGTTGTAATGTGTAGTGTAATATGCATCTATTGTTTTATTATTCCTTCTTTTTTAATCCATTCAATGAAGTCTTTCACCTGGTCAAGCAATTGCTCTCTTGCCAATTTTTTAACATTATTCCAGGTAGTTTCAAACTTCTCTTTTCTTTTAAATTCTAATTTAGACAAGGGATCATAAAAAATAACAGCGTTTAAATCCCCTTGAGTGATCAATTCTTTTCTGATTAGTTCTGCCGCATATTTTGTTGAATAACCTTGTAATGTGGATTCGCATCCTTCATCTGTCTTGAATTTATTGTAAACATTAGCAGATACATATTCAATAGCAAGATTGTATTTTGCGTTATACCCATCCATTTTGATTTCAATTTTTGCTTTTTTTGCAATTTTTAAATCGTTTTCATCAAAACAATCATTTGCAATTGGAGGGGCTTCAAATTTCAATAATGGCGTTTCAATTATGCTAAAATCAATATTTTCAGCCTTCAGTGCTGTAAATATTATCTTACGGGCCTCATCCTCTGAAATTAATACCGGTGGAGATTCTACAACACAGCCGATTGCACCCGAACCGTCACCATGTGAGAATATCTTTGCAATCTTCGCAGAATCATGTTTTGCGGTTTGAATCGCGCTAGGCTTATCTTTCTCAATGTCATTACTGACGACTATAATAGTTGGTTTATCCTTTTGAGCATTACTTTGATTTCCACACCCACACAAAATAAAGGTCGCCAATGTAGTTGCCGCATACTGATTTCTTATCCAAGCAAAAGGAACATTCTTTGACAATAACTCCGGATTCTCTATAAAAGTCTTAATGGTTGGGTATCCTGGTTTTTTCTTAAGTTTAACCGGCTTAATTTCCATACTTTGATGATTTTTTAGTTACTACAAGCCTTGAAATGAAAATCAAAATTTATTACAAGATAAAGTACTTCAAATATAATAATTTCCCTAATGTCTTATCCCATTATCATCCTCATCTTCAAAACTTATTTCTGCCCTTTCAAAAATATAGTCATCATACTAGTTAATGATTAGCATAAAAAAGAGATCTGACCCCGTTAATTCCAAATAAAGATCCATTTAAACGTTTATTTATCGCTACAATTCATAGTTTTGCAAAAGAATAATCATGAGTAGCAAATTATAAATCATGAAAATAACGCACTTGAAAATGAAGAATCAACAACACGCCAAAAATGCTTTCCTAAGCCTATTTGGAGTTTGTATTCTTTCCCTTCTTTTTGTGAGTTTTTTCTACGGTAAAATCCTACTCCATCCCAACAGCTATTTATTTAGCTCCGATGGCGATGCAATGAAAAATTATTACACCTACGCATATTTCATTAAAAACAATCATTCAAACACTAATTTTGAGGGGATGAATTATCCCTATGGCGAAAATTATTTATATACCGATTGCCATCCTGCTGTGGCCTCAGTTCTAAAAATGGTCAAGCCCATTTTCCCGGAAATCTCCACCTATAGTATTGGGATTATTAATTTTCTCATGATCTTTTCAATGATCTTTACAGTACTGTTGCTCTACCTGATTTTTTCAACTTTAAACATAAACAAGCTACTCTCAGTTCTCAGCGCATTGTCAATCATGGTACTGAGCCCGCAAATATTCCGAATGACTGGCCACTTAGCCTTATCATATAGTTTTTTTATCCCGCTGACAATCTATCTGTTACTCAAATTTGAAAACAGTCAGCACAAGATCAGATATGGTCTCTTTTTATTGGTTTGTAATCTATTATGGCTGTTTATACATGCATATCTGGGCATGATCGCCATAACACTCATCTTCACCTATCTTCTTGTAAAAGGCCTGAATGCGTTATTATCAAAAAGTAGTCCGGATCTGAAAAACAACCTGGTATTATTGAGTACCGTCATTTTGCCTATTCTATTGTATCTTCTTTTTCTGACATTAACCGATACCCATACTGGCAGAACCACCAATCCCTGGGGGATTTTTGAAAACCATGCCGATTTCAGCACAGTGTTTCTACCTAATCACCAACCACTGAATTCAATCATCCGGAAGTGGTTTCCAAACTTTCAACAACCCTGGGAAGGTTGGGCATATATTGGCATCGTTTCGATGATCTCCTTTGGGTTTTACATTGTTAAGAGTCTGAAAGAAACGATCAAGCAAAAAAAGTTAACAATTGACCGTTTCTGGCTCGACAATCAACCTTTACGTCTATTGCTGCTGACTTCAATCATCATTCTGCTCTTTTCAATGTTTTTCCCTTTTCGGCTAGGGATGGGAGGTTTGCTAAAATACGTCCCCATCATCAAGCAATTCAGGGCAATTGGTCGTTTTGCATGGGTCTTTTATTTTGTCATTGCAATCATCTCGGTTTATTTCACCAACAAGTTATTCTACATTTATTTTGAAAAAGGGAAAAAGGTATTGGCCTGGTCATTACTAGTCATTGTTCCCGTCATCATTTTCGCTGAAGGCATTGCTTATCACTTCGAAATATCCACCAAAATCACCAAAACCCCAAATCTGTTTGATATCAACCAAATCGATGCTTCATTAAAAGCAGACCTTCTATCCATCGATGCCAGAAAATATCAGGCCCTCATCCCCCTCCCCTTTTTCTATATTGGATCCGAAAATTTCGGCAAAGTGGGCAATGACAATATTTACAGGCTCGCTCAGCTCTTTTCTTATCATCTGAACCTGCCTGTTTTAGGAAGTTATCTGACCCGAACCTCAATCTGGGAAAGCAAAAACCTGATGCAGTTATTCTCGGATAACTTTTATAAAAAAGCAATTGAGTCTGACCTTCCAGGCAATCAACCTTTTCTGATCATTTATGATCATTCCGGTTTATCAAGCAACGAAAGTTTCTATTTAGAGAAAGCTAAGGTATTACTTGTCCGCCCTGAATACACGGTTCTGGAAATTCAGAAAGCCGATTTCTTTGAAAACACAGCCAAGGCAGCTCTCAAAGTTTTTAAAACTATTGAACCCAAGTTATTGACTAAGAATGGATTTCTGGTCAATGATACTTCAAAATTCTTCTATTACAATGATTTTGAAAAAATCAACAGCCCGTTTTCATTCAGAGGAAAGGGTGCATTATCCAGATGGATGAAAGAATACACGCAACTTGTTTCGATAAAGCCAGGTCAACTTCAACCCAATAAACGCTACACCATCCGGTTCTGGATGTACAACAAGGGTCAGAATTTTGGGCAAGATCAACTCAACAGCATGGTTTTTATGCAGGAAAAGGCAGGAAACGACATCAGATGGCTTGATCCCATCGTCAATCCCACAACCAGTCAGGTCATTAATGATGGATGGTCAATGATTGAACTCCCTTTTACTCCAACCCGCAAAGATGCCCAATACGATTTAATGATCAAAGGTGATAATTATTCCAATAAAAAATTCATAATCGACGACCTGTTGATATACGACAATTCATTGGAAATATACCGACTAACATCAACCGGATCGGGATTTGTTTTATTCAAAAACAATCAACAGATTGTAATAAATTGAAATAATAGGGTCAGTAACAATTTCTAAAAGAATTGTGGCTGACTCCATTAATTTACTTGCAACTCTTTTAGCTGCATCAATTGTTTTAATACGGAAAAAGCCCCGGGTTCAACTGTCTCAGTATGTAGCATCTAAATTCGCTAATAGGTTTATTAATAACAGCGGCTGCTAAATGAAGTCTTCTTTCAGGAAGGTATTTAGCATTTAACAAGACTTCCGTCACTTTTTCGTCGCCATAATAACGACGGCATTGGCGGATATCTTCCACATCTCCCCGCTCAAAAACCCTTTCTATAACAAAAACGGCGCTTTTATTGTAATCCAGGACCTCAAAATTCACGTCCCAGAAAATACGCTTGTTGAATACCGGTTTGTTGATGGGTTTATTCATAAATCCAAAATTACATATTTTAAATCGAATAAATGGTGCCTGGCTCCATTACCTCACCAATTCATTTTGAATAATTTTTTTTAAGTCCAGGGTAATCTTTTTTATTTCCTTGAATGTTTCTATATCCCAATTCCTTGTTTGCCGTTGCTTGCAAATGTACTTACCATTTGAATATATACGAAGTTCATATATTGGTCGAATATAGAACCAGTGGTCAACGATCTTTATATCCGTATTTTCAATTTGAATTTCAAATTCCTTTATTATCTTATCAAATCGAAACAAAACGATTTTTATTGTCCCCTGTTTTTCATCAATTATTAAAGAACCTATGTAATTTATGTATTTAATCGGTAGTCCAATGATATTAGAAGACAAAATAATATCCATTAGAATTATTATCATCCAATTTACGTGCAGGATAATACTATAAGTATTCCAAAGCACGAAAGTGATAAATGATATTAATTGACTAAACTCACTATAAGCCCTATATACAAAACTCTCATACTCCGGACTATAAACATAATTTCGTTCATTCATAAAATTGTGATATTTATAAGGGAATAAATGGATTCTGGCTCTTTTATTATTCTGTTTAGATTTATTTTTAGTGATTCAAAAATATCACAATCTTTTTGGGATTAATGTTGCCTGTCACCATTCCTTCTAAAACAAATTTATCCTTTTAACATAATCAAGGAAGCAATGATTTCACGAAATGCTTTTAATTCACCCTCAGTTGCAGGCCTCTTTGGAATGTTCATAGCAACAGAAAGTCCTCTTTTAAATTTTATTCCAGGATTAATATATGCAGTGTATTGGTAAAAGTCGTTCGCAACAAAAACAGTCGCAGAAAAACACTTGTATTCTTTATGAGAAACCAAAAGCACTTGCGATTTCAAATTTTTGTATTTGTCTTTATACTCTTTAATATCATAAGCCAGGTCATTTTCGGTTTTCTCATCTTGTTTGCCGAAACTATAAACCTGTATTAATGCACCGGCTTTCTTTATAGCATCGGTTTTCATGTAAAAAATAATATTAGCAGAATATTTTTTGGCTATCTCTGTATTACCTTCCCAACCATCAGGTTCTTTAACACTAAACATAAAGCCATCTCCATAGACAAGGAGACTATTCATTTTAGCAGGTACCATTTTCTGACCTGAACTATTTAAGGTTGAAATTCCAATAATAGCAAAAAGTAAAATCTTAAAGATCGGTATCATAGTTAGATTTTTCGTTAGGATTACATTGGGAGAGGACTCCTTAAAAACCCATTTATTTTATTATAAATGAATTCATGATTTTTTCACCTACTTCAACGTAGTCTGCATATTTATTTTGTTCACTAGTGAAAGTCAAGACATAAGCCTTTTCTTTCATTACCCAATAATATTGTTCAGTTTTTAAGTGAAAAATTCCCTGGTCTGCAGTATAAATGAATTTACGATATTCGGCATTTCCCTTTTTAAAGCTTTTACTTTCAATGATTACCGAATTTGTTAACATGGTTTTAATCTGTTCTACAGAAATTTTAGAGTATTTATCCAAGTCAATATCTTTTCCTGTCATGTCCTGGATAACCAGGTTGACATTCTCACTAAATTTATCTTGTTCCGATTCTCTGGGGGAAAGAATAATAAAACTCATACCCATTTGACCATTAAGATTCAAATTCCAGGATGAAGGGTAAAGAATTGAATAATTTGGTTGGTCAAAAGTTTTCCAAATCCCATTTATTGTGGAAGTTTTAGCATCAGATGTTTGTTTGGTTGTGTTCTGGGAACATGCTAAAAGAGGGAAAAATAGAAAGAAAAATACTTGAAATTTTGTCATATGATTAGGTTTTATTTTTAATAATGTGTTCAGTCACAATATTTCAGGGTTTTTAAAGAATTAATTAATTGGTAGGATCTATTATATGGCCTGTGAAAAGAATAGTGCCGGTACTCTTTTAAAGGAATAATGGGGTGAGGAATCATTTCTTCGAAATGATTCCTCACCCCATTATTCCTTTAAACCCTGTGTACTTGATACCAAAATTAAAATCAAAAATCCATAAAGAACTATTCTCACTTTTTGATCGTTTTAATTAAACCTGACTGTAAATCTAATCTTTTTTTATTAAAACTAATGGGTTCAGCCGCTATAAAGTATAATCAAATAAATTTTTTACACTTCAAAAGACAAAAAAACTAAATCTTAAGGAACACTGTCATTTAACAAGGGTTAAACTAGGGTATAACTGCCATCGCTTCAATAACTGGACCATGGGAGGACCGTGGGAGGACCGTGGGACGACCGTATCACCACCATACAATGAATACGATGGTGAGATGTAGTTTTTATGAACCTCCGACGGTCGTGCTCCGGAAGCGATGGGAGTTATACCCTGGTTATATGACAGTTATATCATCCTCTTCCCTGGAATACTGCTTACTGAAAATACAAGGAATTTTTAAACTAAACGTCTTCTTAAAGGCTTCAATTTCGAAAGAACCCGGAAACATGAAGGGCAGACGACAAATAAAATCAGTCCATACGCCCGGCTTACAACCCGGGGTTGTAGAGCACATATAGAACACATATAGAGCACCTGTTCAGTACGTGTTCAGCTATAGGGGTGTGCTGAACACGTGCTGAACAGGTATTCTATATGTGCTTTATATCAGAGAATTGTATACCTTGTGTTTATTATGAGTCCGGGAGTGAGCCGGGAATGATCAAAGCTGTTTTAAAGCGATATTCTTTAATATTGAAAAAATTGTTGTTTATTTTTTCCGGTTAAAGAGCCTGTCAAAGAATGATTTACCACCTCCCTTTTTATCAGAACCCCTGGGAGCATTATCATCTTTTGGGGTTATGTTGAATAATCGATTGAAGAAGCCTGAAATACCGTTTTCCTTGTACGGAGGACAATCGATGGCCGAAAAGCCTTCACTGCTGAAAAGGAATGGCGTGAGATACCTGCTTCTCAACTCATTATCACGCTCAATTTGGCCAAGAACATTGCCGATTATCGGCATTGCCAATGACGCCCCTGCACCGGTACCACTGTAAAAGTGAACATCCGGTTTGCTGGCTCCTACCCACGTGCCTAATACCAGGTCGGGTGTATAAGCGAAAAACCACGCATCGGTATAGTTTTGAGCAGTTCCGGTTTTCCCGGCAAGCTCTGCTGTTATCCCATAACGTCCACGAATTCCTGCACCTGTACCATGATTGATGGCTTCCTGCAATATGGCTGTGATCGTTTCAGCGGTTTCGGGATTTAAAACCTGTTCCGGTTTTGATGCTTCACGCTGATAGAGGATTTTTCCTTTGGCATCAGTTATTTTATTGATCATGACCAATTCATTCATCTGTCCGTGGTTGGCGAATGCACCATAAGCCCTGACTACTTCTGAAAGTGAAAGGTCGAGTGTACCCAATGCAATTGAGGGGGCACTATTTGTCGGCTTGGGGAAGTTCAACCTGTTCAGGGTATTCAACAGTTTATCCCTTCCCACCTTAAAGTATAAATCAACCGTTGGAAGGTTCATAGAGTTGGCCAATGCATACCAAAAAGCAACAGTACTGTTAGGTGTTGAGGCATTGTTATAGTTCTTGGGTTCCCAATCCTCGTAACCCTCGTATTTCTTTTCAGAGTTTTCGAGATAAGAACAAGGCGAAAAACCATTTTCGAGGGCAGTGGCATACAAGAAAGGCTTAAAAGCTGAAGCAATCTGGCGATGCGAAAGGATCATATCAAAAGGCATCATTCTGAAATCATTTCCGCCAACCCATGAAATCACCTCACCTGTTTTTGGATTCGTGATCAGTTCGGCGCCATTCAGCATCTTGTAGTAATGCCATAAACTGTCGAGCCTTGTGATGTTCTTAGTCTGGATGCCATCCCAATCAAACAACTCGACCTCTCTTTTCTGCATTGCCTGATCGTCATTTCTGAAATAATGTTTTTGAGCAAGATACCATTGTTTCTTGAAATTGTGGCCCGTAAGTTCCTTATCCAGCATGGGTTGCATTGTACGCAACTGGTTTTTAACGGCTTCCTGCGCCATCTCCTGAACCTGCATATTCAGCGTTGTATAGATCTTTAAACCATCCTTTTCCAGGTTATATTCACTACCTGCACTGTTCTTCATTCCTTTCAGGAATTCAAGCGTTTGTTTTTTAACCTGGAAAACGAAATAGCCTGCAGGGACATTTAATCCAAGATTTTCGTAGTTAAGCCTGAGAGGCAGTTTCTTAAGGCTGTCTGCATCTTCTGCCGACAAATAATTCTCCTGGCTCATTAAAGTCAGAACCATGTTACGGCGGGCAAGAGAATTGTTCGGATTGAGTCTTGGATTGAAATAGGTATTGGCTTTAAGCAATCCCACCAGGACTGCTGATTCTTCTATTTTCAGCTCACGGGTGTGTTTGTTAAAATATCGGTGAGCCGCTGCTTCTATCCCGTAAACATTATCTCCAAATGGAACTGAGTTGAGATACAACAACAGAATTTCTTCCTTGGAATAGATTTTCTCAATACGGGATGCAATGATGATTTCTTTAATTTTGTTTACAGGCATGCTTAAAAACCCGTGGCGGTCGCGCCCAAAAAGATTCTTGGCTAATTGTTGGGTCAGGGTACTGCCACCTCCCCCACTGCTGTTGCGAAACAATATATTTTTTAAAAAAACACGAACATAGCTCTGCAGGTCATATCCTTTATGCGTAAAAAACCGTTTGTCTTCGGTAGCTATCAAGGCATTTTTCAGGTGGTCCGGGACATCTTTCAGGGTGATGTTTGTGCGGTTCTGGGCAAAGTATTCTCCAATTATTACTTTATCAGTAGAATATACCAGTGAGGCTTCTTCATTGCTGATCCCGGAGAGTTCAGTTTTCCCCGGCAGAGCTCCAAAGACACCCATGGAAACCAATGTGACAATTAATACAACAGCTAAGAATGACGCGGCTATAAAGAGAGCAACATATTTGAGAATTTTCTTTAAGAGAAGCTTATTCTTTCCCTGCATATATTTTTCTGTATTAGTATTCGATATAACCCATTACTGGTATAAATGTTCCCAGGATGCAGTAAGACAAAGAGAAATCTCCGATAAAATCCACTTTCAAAGTTAGTTTACTTTGTAAAAGAGTGTTTTACACAATTCAGGGAATAATTTACATTATTCACACATTCTAATCGCATTTGTCAAAACGAATAAAGGTGATGTAGGGAGGTCCCCTGTGGCTCTCCTTCTTTTATCATGTCACCCCTACGGGGCTAATAATATGATAGATGCATTTACTACAATCATGACGTCCCTTCGGGACTAAAAAAGGATGGCCACAAAAGCCATCCCTACATTTTTAAAAAATAAATTGGATAATTCTTATCCGAATATTTTTTTGGTTATATCTTATCTTGAAACACGGCCGGAACCGTCGCCACCCATGAGGGTTTCGACTTCACTGACGGTTGATAAATTATAGTCGCCCTGGATGGTGTGTTTCAGACAAGAGGCAGCAACTGCAAAATTCAATGCACGCTGATCATCGCCTTCATATTGAATAAGCCCAAAGATGAGTCCGCCCATGAAGCTATCACCGCCACCTACGCGATCTACGATATGGGTGATGTTATATGTTGGCGCCTGATAGAGATTCTTACCATCGAAGAGTACTCCAGACCATGTGTTGTGGTTGGCATTGACAGAACCACGAAGTGTGACGATTACTTTCTTTGCTCTCGGGAATTTTTCCATCATCTGGCGACAGACTGATTCATAAGCAGCTGCTTCAACATGACCACTGGTCACATCAGCTCCCTTTGGATGAATGCCAAATACTTTCTCGGCATCTTCTTCATTGCCAAGGATTACATCGCATCCTGCTACCAGTTCAGGCATCACTTCTGATGCTGTTTTTCCCCATTTCCAAAGATTCTTTCTGAAGTTAAGGTCGGTGGAAACGGTGATACCTTTGCGGTTAGCTATTTCGATGGCTTCCTTGCAGGCAAGGGCAGCTCCTTCAGAGATTGCGGGTGTAATCCCTGTCCAATGAAACCAGGTAACGCCTTCGAATGCTTTGTCCCAATCGATCATTCCTGGCTCAATACCTGCCATGGCTGAATTGGCACGATCGTAGACTACTTTGCTTGGACGGGCTACTGCTCCTGTCTCCAGAAAATAGATTCCCAGACGGTCGCCACCATAGATGATTTTATCAACTCCTACATTATATTTTCTGAGATCCATCAGACATGACTGTGCAAGATCATTTTTGGGTAAACGGGTTACAAAATCAGCCTGAAGTCCATAATTAGCCAGTGATACTGCTACATTTGCTTCACCTCCACCGAATGTGGCATTGAATTGTTTGACCTGACTGAAGCGTTCAAATCCGGGAGTTGCCAGTCTCAGCATTATTTCTCCAAATGTTATAACCTTGCTTTTCATGCTTTATTTTTAAAAGATTCCTATTATCATGTCACCCCTTCGGGGCTAAGATTTAGGATAATGTGTATATTACAATCATGACGTCCCTACGGGACTGAAATCGATTGCGCAAAATTAAGTTATTTTTCTAATATTTAATTGTCAAAATTAGAAAGCGCTTTAAACTTGTCCGAAGGACATAAATATCAATAGAATAGAAATAAACGGATCATTTAACTATTCCCCGTAGTCTATAAGTATTAAAAATGCAACCTTGGAAAGAATAACTTGAATAAAGGAAATTGCTTAAATGTGTATTGTTGAAAATGTAGGGGCCGCCCTTGTGGCCGCTCATGAGAATTGTAGATAAAAATTATTGAAATTCAAAAACATACATCATCCATGGGCAGCCACAAGGGCGGCCCCTACATTTTTTGCATTACTCCCAAAAAATCAAAGAAATATATTTTTATTACAAAGCACATATATCTAAATAATAGCTATTTACAAAATATCCCAGTCAGTTTTTATGACTGTTCTGAAATATTAATTGTCCTTCTTGAGAAACTTCTTGGCTCCACGGATACTGGCATTGAGTTCAAAACCGATCAGCACTACGAATGCATTGAAATTGATCCAGATCATGACAATCATCAATGTACCGATAGACCCATACAGGGTGTTGTATTTGGAGAAATTATTTACATAATAATTAAATCCGATAGAAGCAGCAATAGTCAAAATGGTAGACAAAGTTGAACCTGCAGAGATAAAACGAAACTTGGTTTTTCCGGCAGGAGCCAGATAATAAAGGAAAGAGAATGCAAACAGAAACATCCCGACGATAACAAGCCATCTGATGATTCCAATAAGTAAAAAGGTGAAGTTATCTTGAATGATGCCATATTCAACCAGAAACCGTAAAACTGGTGGACCAATCGTGATAAGACTGATTGCGATGATGATGATGATAGAGATAATAAAGACCAACAACATGGCAACCATTTGTTGAATATAAAAAGGTCGTGTCTCTTGTTGATGGATGCTCTGGTTGAAAGCAAGGATAAGGCTGTTGATGCCATTTGTTGAAAAATACATTGCCAACACGAATCCCAGTGAGAGTAAACCTCCATGTGGTTGCTTGATCACGTCGACAAGCGTGGATTGAACGGTTTGATAGATCCGATCGGGTATAATATCCTGCATGGTCTGCATCAGAGTATCCTGAAAATGCGGAATCGGGATATAGGGGATAATGGTAAAAAAGAAGATAATTGCAGGGAAGAGAGAGAGAAAAAAATTAAATGAAAATGCCGAAGCCCTCAGTCCTATTGACCCTTTCGTAATGCCTGACCAAAAGAAACGGGTCACATCATAAAGCGGCACTCCATCAAACCCGGGGAAGATAAATAGTCTGGACCAACTTACAATTTTATTTATCAGTCGTATATCTCCAGCTTTTTTAATCATCCGGTGATTGAAAGTCCTCATCGGGATTAGTTAAAAGCCTTCAGACTCATATCAAGACTTTTGATATGATGGGTTAGCGCTCCGACTGAAATGTAATCGACTCCTGTATCTGCATATTCGCGAAGATTATCTATCGTAATGCCCCCTGAAGCTTCAGTTTCTACCCTGCTGGCGATCAAAGCAACTGCCTCTTTCATCCTGGGAACAGAAAAATTATCAAGCATAATCCGGTGTACGTTCTTAAAGCGAAGGATCTCTTTGACATCATCCAAGGTTCTGGCTTCAACTTCTATCTGTAAATAGAGATCTTTTGATTTCAGATAAGCTTCAACTGCATTCACAGCATTGGCGATACCTCCGGCAAAATCGATATGATTGTCTTTGATCAGGATCATATCGAATAAGCCAAAACGATGGTTTTCTCCACCACCTGTCTTTACGGCATACTTTTCTAATTCACGCAATAAAGGAGTCGTCTTTCGGGTATCGAGTAACTTTGTATTTGTACCTTCCAACTGTTGAACATATAGGTTTGTTGTTGTAGCAATCCCACTCATGCGTTGCATGAAATTAAGCAGAAGTCTTTCAGCGGTAAGAATAGATATTGAAGACCCTTCTACTGTAAAAGCTACATCGCCGGGGCTTACATGCTCTCCATCAGAAAGTATTTGGTGTATAACCAACGTATTATCAACTTTATGCAGGACTCTTAAAGCGACTTCTATGCCGCAAATGATACCGGCTTCTTTGATCAGCAGGCGGGCCTTACCCATGGCAGAAGAGGAAATGGTTGACAATGATGTATGATCACCATTACCAATATCTTCTTTCAAGGCGGCGTCAATAATTTCATCGATTGTCATAGTAATCCCGAAATAAGGAGCATTAATCTTTTTCTAGCTGTAACTGACTGATGAGCAGTTTATTTCCAATACTCTTCAATAAGATATAGGCCCGGTAATTTTGAGCCATTGCTTTGTATGTACCTATTGCATAGCGTGATCCATCATTACTTGTTCCCTGGTGATTGATCACAAATCCTTTGGGTTTGTTCTTATTAAAGAAATCCTTAAGAATCATTTCGGCCTGTTTGTTACTAAATGTTCCTTCATTACCCGGCAGAATGATATCAAATGAAGCGGAAAAATTTACTGCTAACTGGGATGCATCTCCTTCACGAAAAGCTTTCCCGATATTCTCAAAAACAACTTTAGCTGCTTCTTCGCTCTGTGCATTTACTTCAATTGCTGAGAAAATGATCATCAGGAAGAATAATATTTTTTTCATGATAAAGTTTTTTAGTATTAACGAGCAAAAACCGAACCAAACACACCTATAGTTAAAATAATTAGTTATTTGATATTCAATAAGTAATCAATTTTAACTACTTTTAGCAGAGATACCCAAAAGTTCTTGTCAAACACTAACACAAAATTAGTTTATTTTGCACGAAATTTCATACTTTAATGGTTCTAAATCATTAAAAGCTTACACGCCAAGTTACACACCATGAAAATCAGCCTGATAGTTGTTGGAAAATCTGAGGAAGAATATCTCAAATCGGGTATTTCTCAATATGAAAAACGGCTTGTTCATTATGCTTCCTTTAGTTTAAGAGTCATTCCTTCGCTTAAAAACACAAAAAACTTCACTCCGGCACAACAGAAAGAAAAGGAAGCAGAATTGATCCTGCAAATGGTTGAAGGGTGTGACCAGATCATTCTTTTGGATGAAAAAGGGAAAGAGTACAGGTCTGTTGACTTTGCAAACTTTCTGCAACAGCATATGAATTCAGGGATCAGGCATCTGGCTTTTGTTGTGGGTGGGCCGTTTGGTTTTTCAGAGAGTGTGTATAAAAAGGCAACCGGGAAGCTTTCACTTTCGGCCATGACATTTTCGCACCAGATGATCAGGTTGTTGTTTGTCGAACAGCTATACAGGGCGTTTACAATATTAAAGAATGAACCGTATCATAATGAATAGCATGGTGAAAATGTAGGGGTCGCCCTTGTGGCCACCCATGGATAAAGAAGATTTTTTATGTTTTCCGTGGGCAACCACAAGGGCGGCCCCTACATTTCTAACATTAGTGCATTAAAATTAATCCTTTTTAGCAGGTGCAGTTGCAGGAGTTGAGGTTGTGTCAAAGGTTTTAAGATACGTGTCCCAGTCAAAACTTTCATCAGTCTTAAACCAGATATCAATGCTTTGACCTATGTTCAAGTATAATCCGGGAGCATAGGCAGGACTTTGTTTATAAACCCTCGCATTGACTGTATCCTTGGTATCCATGTAGATTTCGGCACCCATGTACAAAGAATCAGCTGATAGAAGTTTCAAAGCAGCTGAACGGGTCATGCCAACAAGGAACGGTACATGAATACGGGTTCCACCCAATCCCTGTCCCAACACCAAATCTATTGTGGCACCTTTCTCCATCATGGTTCCGGGTCTGACCTCCCGGCCTTTATACATTTGTTTCAATACAGCATTCACCCCA
>JGI24140J50213_10000105_pt1 | contig 35728 bp, 36 predicted proteins | sample BarGraIncu00222A_FD_50213 | JGI IMG/M metagenome (IMG submission 50213)
TGGTGCCTCGGGTCGGAATCGAACCGACACTCCTCGCGGAACGGGATTTTGAGTCCCGCGCGTCTACCAATTTCGCCACCGAGGCCGCGGGGCTTGCAGGCGGCAAGTTTGCCATAGGGCCGCATCGGTACGGCCGACCCGTAGACTTCGCATCTTTGCCTTTGCGAGCCCGCATGCCCGCCCTGCCTCCCGCCACGCAAGCGCTGCTGCTTGCCAACGTCGCGATGTTCTTCCTGCAGCAGGGGCTCTTGCCTGGCGGCCTGGTCTCGTCGCTCGCGCTGTGGCCGCTCGGCAGCGGCCAGTTCTGGCCCTGGCAGATCGGCACCTACGCCTTCCTGCACGGCAGCTTCGAGCACCTGTTCTTCAACATGCTGGGCCTGTGGATGTTCGGCTCCGAGCTCGAGCAGGTCTGGGGACAGAAGCGCTATCTGCAGTTCTACGGTGCGAGCGTCGTCGCTGCGGCGCTGACCCAGCTCGTCGTGAACTACCTCCTCGACTCGAACGCGGCGACGATCGGCGCCTCGGGCGGAATATTCGGCCTGCTCCTCGCCTTCGCGATGATCTTTCCCAATCGCATCATCCTGCTCTTCTTCGTCCTGCCGATGAAGGCGAAATACCTCGTCGCCTTGTACGGCCTGCTCGAGCTGTACCAGGGCGTCTACGTCATGAGCTCGGGTGTCGCCCACTTCGCCCACCTGGGCGGGATGCTGGGTGGCCTGCTGACGATTCGCTACTGGCGCGGCCAGGCGCCGTTCGGGCGGCGCTGAGCCGCCTCCCGTCGGAAAGAAAGCCCCTGCGCCGTACCGGGGGCGCGGCTCGGCTCATGCTTGCACGTTGCCGATCGCACGAGGCATTCATGTCGCAGCCGTTCATCCCGTCGTCGTGGCGTACCCCGTGGAGGCCTGGGGCCGGACTCGCCCTGGCGGTCGGCCTGCTTGCAGCGGCCGGCGGCCCGGGCACGGCGCGGGCCGATTCCGTCCCGGGCGTCGCCGCGCCGGCCAACGCGGTGCTGGCGCGGATGGAGCAGCGCGAGGCGGCGCTGACGCGGGCCAACGCCGCGGTCGTCGGCGTCGAAGTCATCGCCGTCGAGGACGCGCGCTCGATCGCCACGCTCGGGCGCGTCCGCGAAGGCTCGGGCGTCGTCATCGGCGACGACGGCCTCGTGCTGACGATCGGCTACCTGATCCTCGAGGCCGACCACGTCGACGTCGTCGACGGCGGCGGCCGCCGTGTCCCGGCGCGCGTCGTCGCCTACGACCTCGCTTCCGGCTTCGGCCTGCTGCAGCCGCTCGCCCCGCTCTCCGTCGCTTCGGCGCCGCTGGGCAACTCGTCGGCTATCACCGGCAACGAACCCTTGATGATCGCCAGCGGGGACGGCGACCTGAGCCTGGCCCGCATGGTCTCGCGGCGCCCGTTCTCGGGCTACTGGGAGTACTACATCGACGGCGCGCTGTTCACCGCTCCGGTGCGCACCGACCACGGCGGCGCCGGACTCTTCAACGCCGACGGCGAGCTGGTCGGCATCGGCTCGCTGGTCGTCGGCAACGCAGCGGGTACCGACTCGCCTCCGGTGCGCGGCAACATGTTCGTTCCGGTCGACCTGCTCAAGCCCATCCTCGGCGAACTGCGCACGCGCGGCGCGTCGCGCGGCAGCGTGCGTGCCTGGCTCGGCCTGAACTGCGTCGAAGACGGCGGCCACGTGCGCATCGCCCGCCTGACGCCCGAGAGCCCGGCCGAGGAAGCCGGGCTGCAACCCGGCGATTACATCCTCGCCATCGACGGCATCGCAGTCAGCGACCTCGCCTCGCTCTACAAGACGCTGTGGCGCGACGAGCGCGCCGAGCGCAATGTCACCCTCGACGTGCGGCGCGGCGCCGAGACGCTCCATCTCAAGGCCCGCGCCGTCGACCGGATGCAGACCTTGCGGCGACCCGAGGGGATCTAGCCCGCGCGCGACGCTTCTGCTTCAGTAGCCGCGCGCCCGATCGATCGCATTCGGTACGGCGTCGCCGCGCTGCACGGTGCGCAAGGCGGCGACGAACTGCGCGGCGATGACTTCGGTCGACGATTGCGCGGCGATGTGCGGCGTGATCGTGATCCCTGGGACCGACCAGAGCGGATCGTCGGCCGGAAGCGGCTCGCGGCGCTGCACGTCGAGCGCAGCGCCCGACAGGTGCCCCGAGCGCACCGCGGCGATGAGATCGGCCTCGACGACGAGCGCGCCGCGCGCGACATTGACGAGATAGCTGCCGTGCGGCATCGCCGCGAGGGCCCCGGCATCGAGCAGGTCTTCGGTCGCGTCGGTGAGCGGCAGGGCGCAGACGACGACGTCGCTTTGCGCCAGCACGGCGTCGAGGGTCTCGGTCGCGCGGCGGTTCCAGCCGCGCGCGCGCAGGCCGACGCGGCCCAGCCAGTCGACGATCGTCGCGCCGATCGCGCCGGTGCCGAGCACCGTGACGCGATGCGTCGCCAGCGGCGTCGGCTGGCGCTGCCACGAGCGCCCACGCTGCCGTGCTTCGTAGGCTTCGAGGTCGCGGGCGTGACGCAACACCATCGTCACGACGTACTGGGCAATCCCCGCCGCCTGCTCCGGATCGACGATGCGCGAGACGATGACGTGGGGCGCGAGGTCGGGGTCGAGCAGCTTGTCGACGCCGGCGCCGATCGAGCAGACCCAGCCGAGCCGGGGCATCCGCGCCTGCAGGCCCGCGGGCATGCGCCAACCGAGTGCGACGTCGATCGCCGCGAGCTCGGCGTCGCCGAGCGCCGAGCGGTACTCGACCAGCTCGAGCTCGGGAGCGCGGGCGGCGATCGCTTCGATGAACGGCGCCGCAGGCGTCGGCATCGTCAGGAGCAGCACCTTCATGCGGCGATGAAGTTGCCGCAGTCGGCGAAGCGCTGCATCGCGTCGGCGCCGGGGCCGCGTGCGACGCCCGCCGGATCCTCGCCTGCGGCGACGCGGCGCAGCTGCTCGTGCAGGAAGCGGCGCAGCAGGGCAACGCCGCGATCGCTGCTGCGCAGGTGCTCGCGCGAATGCGACGTGATCGGCCCCTGGCTCACCTGCGCCTCGTAGTCGCCGGGAAACTGGCGGTGCTCGTCGTCGCTCAGCTCCCACCAGAACTTGCCGTTCATCTTCGAGCGCATGCGCCCGATGTCGCCGGGCTGCGTCACCCGGCCGGCGACATAGATGCGAAAGTGCGTATCGTCGATCGGCAGCACCCAGCCGATCGACTCGACCGGCCCGAAGCGGCCCAGGCGCGGGCTCGGCACGACGCGCAGGGTCGGCATCGCCGCCTCCGTGACGCGGCGCAGGCGCCGGCCGTCGTCGAGCGTGCGCCAGCTCAGCACGCGAACGCCGCGCTCGGTCGCCGACCACTCGACCTCGGGCATCTGCGCCATCGCCGGGACGAACTGCTGCCCCGAGAAGGTGCCGTGCAGGATCGGCACGTGCAGGCTGTCGACGACGTTTTCCCAGTGCTGCAGCCAGTTGCAGGGAATGACCTGCGGGCCGCCGCCGCCGACGCTCGAATCGTCGGCCTCCAGCTGCTCCCCGGAGGCCAGGACTTCGAGGACGTCGATGCGCGGCAGGAGGGGCTTGCGATCGGGCGGCCCGAGGTAGGCGTAGACGAGGCCGTAGCGCTCCTCGACCGGGTACCAGGGCTGGCGCACGTTGCCGCGCAAGGCGCCGCCAAGCGGCTCGCAGGGCTGGTCGAGGCAATGGCCGTCGACCGAGTAGAGCCAGCCGTGATAGCAGCAGCGGATGCCAACGTTCTCGACCCGGCCGTACCAGAGCGATGCGCCGCGATGCGCGCAGCGCGGATGGACGAGCCCGGGGCGCCCCTGGCCGTCGCGAAACAGGACCAGGTCTTCGCCGAGCACGTGCACCTGACGCGGCGTCGCCCCGGCGTCGCCGGCCAGGCCGACCGGATGCCAGTAGCGACGAAGCAGCTCGCCCATCGGCGTTCCCGCGCCGACCTCGGTCAGCGTCGCATCGTGGCTCGCCGCGGCGAGGCCGTAGGCGGTCCCTTGGTCCAATGTCGCCAGCTCGGCCATCGCGTTCGACCTACTCGGCTTTCGCGCCCGAAGCGCGGATGTACTCGACCCACTTCGGCGCGTCCCGGGCGAACGCGGCGGCGAACTCGTCGGGCGTGTTGCCGAGCGGCGTCTGGCCCTGGTCGATCATCCGCGGCAGCACGTCGGGCATGCGGATCACGGCGGCGATCTCCTTCTGCAACCGCTCGACGATCGGCTTCGGCGTTCCTGCCGGTGCGTAGGCGGCGACCCAGATCGGCAGCTCGAAGCCCTTGTAGCCCTGCTCGGCGAAGGTCGCGACGTCGGGCATCGCCGCCGAGCGCGCCGGGCCGGTCATTCCGAGCGCCTTCAGCTTGCCCGACTGGACCTGCGGCTTGGCGCCGACCGGGCTCGCGAAAGTGACGTCGAGGCTGCCGCCGATCACGTCGGTGATCGCCGCGAGCTCGCCCTTGTACGGCACGTGCGTCAGGTTCACGCCGTAGTCCTTGGCGAGGATCTCGCCGTAGACGTTCGCCGACGAACCGATGCCCCACGAGCCGTAGGAGATCGGCCGGTTCTGCTTCTTCGCCCAGGCGACGAATCCCTTCATGTCGCCGTACGCGGCCGTTCCCGACGCAGTGAGCAGCACGCTGCCGAGCGAGACCTGGGTGATCGGCGCGAAGTCCTTCACCGGATCGAAGGGCAGCTTCTTGTAGAGCACCGTGTTGTTCACGTGCGTCGACATCGTCGTGATCATGAAGGTGTAGCCGTCGGCCGGCGCCTTGGCGACCACCTCTGCGCCCTTGATCGTGTTCGCCCCGGGGATAGCGTCGACGTAGACCGATTGGCCGAGCGACTGCGAGAGCTTCTCGGCAATGATGCGATTGAGCACGTCGATCGCGCCGCCCGGATTGAAAGGCGAGACGAGGCGGATCGGCCTGCTCGGCCAAGCAACCGGCGGCGGGTCGGCGAGCACCGCGCTGCCGGCCAGCACGCCCGCCAGGAACAACGCAGCAGCGAGCGCACCGGCCCGGCGGGGCCGCTCGAACGGGAAGCGCATGGGGAGGACTTTCCAGGAACTGCTTCGATTGTCCCGATGCGCAATCCCCGCTCAATCGGGAGAAGCGCGCAAGCCTGCGCCGACCTCGGGATGCTCGAGCCTGACGCGCAGCTCTTCCTTCATGCGCCGGTTGACGAGGCGCCGCGATTCGCCGAGGAAGCTCATCTGCAGCGGCGACAGGCGGGCCGCCGCTTCGTCGCGCGAGATGCGCGACGGCCGCGGCAGCGCGTGCAGGTCAGCCGCGAGATCGAAATACGCGCCCATGCGCAGCTCGCTGTCGTCGGCGACGTTGACGGCGCGTTGCGGCAAGCCGCGCCGCAACGCGGCGACGCAAGCCCGCGCCAGGTCGTCGGCGTGGATGTGGCTGGTGTAGACGTCGTCTTCGGCGCGCAGCACCGGTGTCCCGCGCGCCAGGCGCTCGCGCGGATCGCCGCCGGGACGATCGAGCGCGTAGATGCCGGGAATGCGCAGCAACGTCACGCGCGCGCCGCTGCCGCGCCCGAAGACGCGCAGGCGCCGCTCGGCGTCGACGCGGCGCTGCGCCCGCGCAGTCGCCGGCCGGAGTGCGCGCGTCTCGTCGACACGCGCACCGGCACAGTCGCCGTAGACGCCGCTGGTCGAGCCGTAGACGAGGCGGCGCAGTCGCGGCGAGCGGGACAGGGCGCCGATGAGGTGGGCGGTCCGCGCATCGCGCGCACCATATGCCGCGGGTGGCGCGAGGTGCAGCACGAGGTCGGCGAGCCCGGCCAAACGCGCCAGCGTCTGCGGCCGGTCGAGATCGCCGCGCAAGGGCACGGCACCGGCGGCGCGCAATGCGCCCAGGCGCTCCGCGCTCGAGGTCAGGGCGAGCACGCGCCAGCGCCCGGCGACCAAGCGCGTCACGCGCAGGCCGACGTCGCCGCAGCCGACGATGAGCAGCACCGGACGCTTGAAACGGGTGGATCGATCGGGCACGAACGGGGTTGCGGGCAGAATCAGCGGCCCAGTCTAGACGCCGCCCGCCCGTCCCTCTTTCATGCCCTTCACCGTGACCGTCCAGCCAAGCGGGCGCAGCTTCAGCGTCGAGCGCGACGAGCCGATCCTGCTCGCCGCGATCCGCCAGGGTGTCGGCCTGCCCTACGGGTGCAAGGACGGCGCCTGCGGCTCGTGCAAGTGCCGCATGCTCGAAGGCCGCGTCATCCACGGTGCGCATCAGCAGAAGGCGCTGAGCGCGGAGGAAGAAGCGTCGGGCCTGATCCTCGCCTGCCAGGCGGCGCCGCAGAGCGACGTCGTGCTCGAGGCGCGCACCGTCCCCGGCGCCGGCGAGTACCCGGTCCGAAAGCTGCCGAGCCGCGTCATCTCGATCGACAAACCCGCGCCCGACGTCGCCATCCTCAGGCTGCAGCTCCCGGCCAACGATCCGCTGCTCTATCGCGCCGGGCAGTACGTCGAGTTCATCCTGCGCGACGGCTCGCGGCGCAGCTACTCGATGGCGAACGCGCCGCACACGCAGGGCGACAAGCCCGCCATCGAGCTGCACCTGCGCCACCTGCCCGGCGGCAAGTTCACCGATCAAGTCTTCGGCGCGATGAAGGAGAAGGACATCCTGCGCGTCGAGGGACCGTTCGGCACCTTCTTCCTGCGCGAGGATTCCGACAAGCCGATCGTCCTGCTCGCCTCGGGAACGGGCTTCGCGCCGATCAAGGCGATCATCGAGCACCTGATCTGGAAGGGCAGCCAGCGCAAGGCCGTCCTCTACTGGGGCTGCCGCTCGCGCGCCGACCTCTACATGCACGAGTGGGCCGAGGCGGCGACCCGGCAGATGGCGAACCTGCGCTACGTTCCCGTGCTCTCGGAAGCGAAGCGCGAAGACGGGTGGACCGGTCGCACCGGGCTCGTCCACCAGGCCGTCATGCACGACCTGCCCAACCTGCTCGAATACCAGGTCTATGCTTGCGGCGCGCCGATCATGGTCGAGTCGGCGCAGCGCGATTTCATCTCCCGCTGCGGCTTGCCCGACGACGAGTTCTATGCCGATTCGTTCACGTCCGAGGCTGACAAGCATGGCCCTTAGGCCATGCTTGCGGTGTAGGCTGACTTCGCTTTGCGAAGTCAAGGCGCGCAGCGCCGGCCGAAACCACAGGCACGGCCCATTGGCCCAGGCGTGCGGAACAATCGAACTGATGACCACGCAAGACGGAGGACCTCGATGACACGCACCCGCTCCCTGCTCCTCGCCGCAATCGCCCTGCTCGCCCTGCCGGCGCTGGCGCAAACCCTCGGCAAGGGCGGCTCGCTCGCCACCGGCGGCGCCGGCCCCGACGGCTCGGCGCAGGGCGCCAACGACCAGCTCGAGCGCTGCGACTCGCCGAAGGGCACGCTCGCCGTCGTCGAACCGCAGACGCAGATGCAGGCGAACCTGCAGCGCTACGGCCTCGGCTCGCCGACCGGCGTGATCCGCATGCTGGTGCAGCAGTCGAACTGCTTCCAGGTCGTCGAGCGCGGCGTCGGCATGCGCAACATGATGCAGGAGCGCGCCCTCGGCCAATCCGGCGAGCTGCAGTCCGACCAGAATATCGGCAAGGGCCAGATGGTCGCGGCCGATTTCATCGTCACGCCGACGGTCGTGTTCAGCGAGAACAACGCCGGCGGCATGGGCGGCGCGATCGGCGGCCTGCTCGGCGGCAGGGCGCGGGCGCTCGCCGGAGTCGCCGGCGGGCTCAAGTTCAAGCAGGCCGAGACGAGCATGCTGCTCGTCGATTCGCGCTCCGGGATCCAGGTCGCCGCGGCGCAGGGCAGCGCCGAGAAGGCCGACTTCGCGATCGGCGGCGCGGTGCTCGGCGGCCTCTCGGCGGCGGGCGGCGGCTACAGCAACACGAACGAAGGCAAGGTCGTCGTCGCCTCGTTCCTCGACAACTGGAACAACATCGTCCGCAACATCCGCAACAACCCGTCGCTGGTCCAGGCAAAGGCAGGCGCCGCGTCGCAGCGCAACGCGGCGATGAGCGTTCGCGCCAACGCCGGCGCGGCCGGCGACGTGATGTATCCGAAGATCAACGGCGTCAAGGTGCTCCGCCAGCCACGCGACGGCTCGGGCGACGTGCAGACGCTCAGCAAGGCCGACGAGGTCCTGCTCCTCGGCGAGGAGCAGAACGGCTTCGTCAAGGTGACGAGCTCGCGCGGCGAAGGCTGGGTGAAGGCGATCCTGCTGAGCAAGCGGTGAAGCGGCGCGCGGCGCTGGCCGCGCTCGGCGCGATCGCGACCGTCGCGCTTCCGGCAAGGGCGCCGGCGCAGGCGCGGCCGATCCGGCTCATCGTTCCGTATCCTCCGGGCGGCCCGCTCGACATCGTCGCCCGCGCCCTGGCCGAGAGGGTCAAGGACACGCTCGGCGTCGTCTATGTCGACAACAAGCCCGGCGCCGGAGGCAACCTCGGCGCCGACGCCGCGGCCAAGGCGGCACCCGACGGGACGACGATCGTGATGGGCGCCGTCGCGACGCACGCGATCAACCCATGGCTCTACGCCAGGATCCCCTACGACCCGATCCGCGACTTCACGCCGATCACGGGTGTCGCGCATGTCCCCAACGTCCTGGTGATGACACCGGAGACCTCGACGCGGCTCGGCATCGCCGGCGTCGCCGACCTCGTCGCCTACGCGAAGAAGCATCCGGGCCAGCTCAACTACGGTTCGGGCGGCAACGGCAGCGCCGGTCACCTCGCCGGCGAGATGTTCAAGTCCCAGGCCGGCGTCTACATGGTGCACATTCCCTACGCCGGCGGCAATCCGGCGCAGCTCGCCTTGCTCTCCGGCCAGGTCGATCTCAATTTCGACAACCTCGCTGCCGCATCAGCCAACATCAAGGCCGGCAAGCTCAAGGCGCTCGCGATGACGACGGCGCGCCGCTCGAACGCGATGCCGGAGGTGCCGACGATCGCCGAAGCGGGCCGGGCGTTCGGCCTCGGCGCCTTCGACATCGACACCTGGTTCGGCCTCTTCGCTCCGGCGCACCTCGCGGCCGAAACAACGACGCGCCTCAACAAGGCCTTCGTCGACGCGATCGAGTCGAGCGAGCTGCGCACCCGGCTGGCCAGCCTGTTTGCCGAGCCGATGGCGACGACGCCGGAGCGCTTCGCGGCGTTCGTCAAGTCCGAGCTCGCCAAGTACGAGCGGGTCGTCAAGGCATCGGGAGCGCGCGTCGAGTGAGCGACCGCCGCGGGTCGCTTTGCTAGACTGGTACGCTTTTCGTCCCTCGGCTTCGCGGCCGTTCTTCGCTTCGTCTTTCCCCGCCGACATGGCCTTCGTTCAAACCGATCTGCAACGCGAAGTCGCGGTGCTTCTCGTCGAGGCGCTGAACCTCGACACGCCCCCGGACACGATCGATCCGCAAGCGCCGCTCTACGGCGAAGGCCTCGGCCTCGATTCGATCGACATCCTCGAGGTCGCCCTCGTCGTCTCGCAACGCTACGGCTTCCAGCTGCGCTCCGACGACGAGGACAACGTGCGCATCTTCAAATCGCTGGCGAGCCTGGCGGAGCACATCGCCGCCCATCGCCAGGGCTAGGGCCGTCTTGCCATGCGAGCCCGAAGCATCGTCGTCGGGTTGTGCGGCGCGGCCTACGTCGCGGCATCGCACTGGCTCATGACGCGGGCGCCGGCCTCGGAGTGGAACGCGGTGGTCATCGTCGGTCCGATGCTCGCCCTGCTCGGTCTCTACACGTGGCAACGGCAGCAGCGCAGCCTGGCCGCGGTCGCAGCGCTCGCCCTGCTCGGGCTCGTCGTGCTGGCCTGGCGCGGCGGCGGCGTCTCGCCGGCGTCGCTCTACCTGACGCAGCACGTCGCCATCCACGTCGCCCTCGCGACGGTCTTCGCGCTGACGCTGCGCCCCGGACGCGAGCCGCTGGTGACGGCGCTGGCGCGCCGCGTCCACGGCGCGCTCACTCCGGCGATGGCTGCGTACTCGCGCAAGGTGACGGCAGCCTGGGCGATCTATTTCGTGGCGATGGGCGGGGTCTCGATCGCTGTCTTCGCGTTCGCACCTTTCGACACCTGGGCGGCGTTCGCCAACTTCGGAACTCCGCTGGCGATGGTCGTGCTCTTCGTCGGCGAGTACCAGTTGCGCTACCGGCTGCACCCCGAGTTCGAGCGCGCGACGCTGTCGGCAGCGGTTCGCGCCTACTCGCGTCGCGACGCGGCCCCGGCCGATCGGGCGCCATGACGACCGCGCCGCTCGTCGCCGCCGGCGCCCTCGACGCCATCGTCGCGCGGCGCGACGGCTTCGCGATCTCGCGCCGGCAGTACATCGCCGATGCGAGCGCGCTCGCCTTGCGCCTGCCGGAATCGGGAGCGATGCTCAACCTCTCGGTCGATCGTTACCGATTCGCGGTCGGCCTGGGCGCCGCGCTGCTGCGCGGGCACGCGAGCCTGCTGCCGCCGAACCATACCGGGCACACTGTCGAGCGCTTGCGCGCGCGCTTCGGCGACGCGTACGCGATCGTCGAAGACGCGGTCGACAGCCATGGCCTGCCGGCGATCGCGCACGTGCCGGGCTACGCCGCGATCCCGGACGCCCTTGCGAATCCCGGGATCGCCGCCGATGCGATCGCCGCCCACGTGCTCACCTCGGGATCGACCGGCGACCCGCTGCCACACGCCAAGCCCTGGGGCGGGCTGGTCGCGAGCGCGCGCGCCGAAGGCAAGCGCCTGGGCCGCGCGATCGGCCGCGACAGCCTCGCCGGGGTGTCGCTCGTCGCCACCGTGCCGGCGCAGCACATGTACGGCTTCGAGTCGAGCGTGCTGATCGCGCTGCACGGCGGCGCCGCCTTCGACGCGGCGCGGCCCTTCTATCCGGCCGATATCGTCGCCGCCCTCGAGCGGACGCCTGCGCCGCGGATGCTCGTGACGACGCCTTTCCATCTCAAGGCGCTGCTCGAATCCGGCGTCGTCCTGCCGCGCCTGGATCTCGTCCTGTGCGCGACTGCGCCGCTGTCGCCGCAACTCGCGGCGCGCGCCGAAAGCGCGTTCGCCGCTCCGCTGGTCGAGATCTACGGCTGCACCGAGGCCGGCCAGGTCGCGTCGCGGCGCACGACCGACGGACCCGAGTGGCGCACCCTCGACGATGTCGTGCTGAGCGGCGACGGCGACGCCACGGTCGCCAGCGGTGGCCACGTGCCGCAGGCGACACCGCTCGCAGACGTGCTCGAGGTCGTCGACGGCGCGACCTTCCGCCTGCTCGGCCGTTCGAACGATCTCGTCAACATCGCCGGCAAGCGCAGCTCGATCGGGCACCTCAACTTCCACCTGAACGCCATCGAGGGCGTCGTCGACGGCACCTTCTGGATGCCTCCCGAGAACGACCACGCGCCCGGTGTCGCGCGCCTGGTCGCCTTCGTCGTCGCGCCGGCAGCGACGCGCGAGGACATCCGCGCCGCGCTGCGCTCGCGCATCGACGCGGCCTTCCTGCCGCGCCGCATCGTCCACGTCGATTCCCTGCCGCGCGAGGCGACCGGCAAGCTCGCGGCGGCACGCCTGGCCGCGTTCGCCGCCGGGCATCGCGTGTGATGGCGCCGCTGCCGACGAACGCATCCGCGCCGAGGGGAAAGATCGTCCGCCGCGTCGTCGACGTCGGCGCCGATCATCCGGCCTTCGCCGGACACTTTCCCGGACGGCCGATGTGGCCCGGCGTCGCGCTCGTCGCCGAAGTGCTCGAAGCGGCGCGCGCCGAGCCCGGGCTGGCGCAGCGCATCGGCAACGCGCCGCGCCTGGGCGTCGTCAAGTTCCTCGCGCCGGTGCTTCCGGGCGCGCGCCTCGCCATCGAGTTTCGCGACGTCGCCGGCGGGATCGAATTCAGCGTCAGCGATGGCGGCCGCATCGCCGCGAGCGGCCGCTTCTCGAGCGACGAAGTGCCTCGCCCCGCACCATGAAGAGCGAAAGCGGAACGGCGCCCGCTGCCGGCTGGACCGCCCAGCGCGAGCGCAGCAACCTGCCGGTGCTGCGGGCGATGCGCTGGGTCGCGCTCATGGCGGGCCGCCGCGTCTCGCGAGCCCTGCTGCACCCGATCGTCCTCTACGCCACGCTGGTCGAAGGCAATCTGCGCCGCCATTCGCGGCGCTACCTCGATCGCGCCCTCGGCCGCAAGGCAACCTGGCGCGACGTCTATCGCCACCTCCACGCCTTCGCGGCGACCTTGCTCGATCGCGTCTACCTGCTGCGCGAACGCTTCGAGGAGTTCGAGGTCGAGGCGAGCGGCGCCGAGACGCTGATGCGCCCGTTCGCGAACGGCATCGGCGTGCTCGCCTGCGGCGCCCACCTGGGCAGCTTCGAGGCGCTGCGCATGATCGGCCACGACAAGGGCCTGCGCATCGCCATGATCATGTACGAGGACAACGCGCGCCTCATCAACGACACGCTCGCCGCGATCGCGCCGCGCGCCTCGCTGAACACGATCGCGCTCGGCCGCGTCGACGCGATGCTGGCCCTGTCGCGCTGGCTCGACGACGGCGGCATCGCCGGCATGCTCGCCGACCGCACGCTGCCCGGGAATTCGCAGCGCTCGAAGAGCGTCGTCCTGCCCTTTCTCGGCGCGCCGGCACGCTTTGCCGACGGGCCGTTCCGCCTCGCCGCGATGCTGCGCCGCAAGGTCGTCTTCATGGCCGGGCTCTATCGCGGCGGGCGCCGCTACGAGCTGCGCTTCGCCGAGCTCGCCGACTTCGCCGACTGCGGCGCCGACCGCGACGCCGCGATCCGTGCCGCCGTCGAGCGCTATGTGGCGACGCTCGAGGCGCTGTGCCGCGAGGCGCCCTACAACTGGTTCAACTTCTACGACTTCTGGGCCGATGCCGACGCGAGCGACCGCCCTCAGGCCTGAGCGACGCGCCTTCGTGACGCGCGCTGCGCCGGGCCTCGTCGCGCTCGGCGCCGGCGTGGCGCCGGGCGGTGCCGTCGCCGCCGCGGAATTCGACCTGGCGCAGCTCGCGGCGCTGCTCGGCCGTGTCAAGTCGGGCGAGGCGAGCTTTGTCGAGAAGCGCCGCGTCGAGATGCTCGACCGCACGCTCGAATCGTCGGGCCGGCTCTCGTTCCGCGCGCCCGACAGCTTCACGCGCGAGACGCTCAAGCCGCGCCACGAAAAGCTCGAGGTCAACGGCAACGTGCTGACGATGAGCCTGGGCGAGCGCAGCCGCACGCTGCAGCTCGACAGCTCGCCCGAGACCGCCGTCGTCGTCGAGGCGATCCGCGGCACGCTGACCGGCAACCGCGACGCCCTCGAGCGATTCTTCGACGCGAGCGTCTCGGGAAGCGCCGGGCGCTGGACGCTCGACTTGGTGCCGCGCGACCTGCGCCTGCGCGGCCAGGTCGCCTCGGTGCGCGTCTTCGGCCGCGAGTCGGCGGTCCGCGAGGTGCAGGTGCTGCTCGGCGACGGCGACCGATCGACGATGACGATCGAGCCGTTAGCGGGCAACGCGCCCTGAAGAGCATGACCGCCGGCCGCAGGCGCGTCGCCGTCGCCGCCTGGCTCGTCGGCCTCGGCGCGGCGATCGCGATCGCGGTTCGCGCGAACTACGTCGCCGACCTGTCGGCGTTCCTGCCTTCGGCGCCGACCCCGGAGCAGGCGGTTCTTCTCGACCAGCTGAGGGATGGCGCGGCGTCGCGCCTGGTCCTCGTCGGCATCGAGGGCGGCAGCGCGAACGAGCGCGCGGCGGCGTCGAAGCGGCTCGGCGCGGCGCTGCGCGCGAGCGGCCGCTTCGCCTCGGTCGACAACGGCGACAGCGCGCCCTGGCAGGACGCGGGCCGCTTCGTTTTCGCGCATCGCTACGCCTTGAGCCCCGCCGTCGACGCGGCGCGCTTCACGAGCGACGGCTTGCGCGCCGCGATCGACGACACGCTCTCCCTGCTCGGAACGCCGGCCGGCTCGCTCGTCAAGCCGATCCTGCTGCGCGATCCGACCGGCGAGACGCTGCGCATCGCCGAAGCCCTGACCCCGGCGCGCGCGCCGAGAAGCGAAGACGGCGTCTGGGTCTCGCGCGTCGCGCCGCGCGCCGTCCTCGTCATGACGACACGCGCCGGCGGCGCCGACCTCGACGGCCAGGAACAGGCGCTGGCGACGATCCGCGCCGAGTTCGCGAAGGTCACTGCGGCGCCGGCAAAGCCCGGCACCGGCGCGCTGCGCCTGGCGGTCTCCGGCGCCGGCAGCTTCGGTGTCGCGGCGCGCGAGCGGATCAAGGGCGAGGTCGAGCGCCTCGCGACCGTCGGCTCGGTCGCGATGGTCGCCCTGCTGTGGCTCGCCTTCGCATCGCTGCGTTCGCTCGCGATCGCCGCCCTGCCGGTCGCGACCGGCGTCCTCGCCGGGATCGCTGCCGTCAGCCTCGGCTTCGGCCAGGTGCACGGTATGACGCTCGGCTTCGGCACGACGCTGATCGGCGAAGGCGTCGACTACGCGATCTACTACCTGATCCAGGCCCGGCCCGCGGGCCGCGATGCGAAGGAAGAGGGTGCTGCCGGACGCTGGCTGCGCGACAGCTGGCCGACCGTGTGCCTGGGACTCTTCACCTCGCTGATCGGCTTTGCCGCGCTCGTCTTCGCCGGCTTTCCCGGGCTCGCCCAACTCGGCGTGTTTTCGATCGCCGGCCTTTCTGCCGCGGCAGCGACGACGCGCTTCGTCTTTCCCGTGATTGCACCGCACGGCACGCCGGGGCAGGGCTTGCGCGCCCGGCTCGGCCGCTTCATGCGTCGCGGGGCGGCGCTGCTGCCGCGCGGGCGACCCGTCTTCGCGGCGCTGGCCGTTCTCGCTGTCGCGACCCTCGTCGCATTGCCGTCGCCATGGCACGGCGAGCTCGCCGACCTGAGCCCGATCGCCGTCGCCGATCTGCAGCTCGACGCCGCCTTGCGCGCCGACGTCGGCGCGCCCGACGCCGGAACGCTCGTCGCCGTCAGCGCCGGCGACGCGGCGGGCGCGCTGGCGGCGGCCGAAGCCGTCGGCGCTCGCCTCGACGGCCTCGTCGACGCCGGACAGCTCGGCGGCTACGACTCGCCGGCGCGCTTCCTGCCGAGCCCGGCGATGCAGCGGGCGCGTTTGGCCGCACTTCCCGACGCCACGACGCTCGCGACCCGACTCGCCGCGGCGACCGAGGGGGGCGCCCTGCCTGCGACACGCCTCGCGCCGTTCGTCGACGACGTGCAGGCGGCGCGAGGCGCCCTGCCGTTCGACCGCGGCGCACTCGACGGCACGCCGCTGGCGAGCGCCGTCGACGCGCTGCTGCTGCGCGGCGACGGCGCTCGCCCCTGGCGCGCCCTCCTCAATCTGCAGCCGGCCGAAGGCAGGACGCTCGATGCCGACCGCGTCCGCGCGGCGATCGCCGGCATTCCCGGCGCGCAGGTCGTTCGCATCAAGGCCGAGCTCGACGCGCTCTACGCCCGCTACCTGGAACAGGCGAGCTGGCAGGCGGCGATCGGCGCCGCCGCCGTCGTCGTCCTGCTCGGCCTGCATCTGCGCCGCTGGCGCCGCCTCGTCGCCGTGCTGCTGCCGCTCGCCGCCGCCGTCCTCATCGTCCTCGCTGCCCTGGCGGCGAGCGGCGCCGCGCTCGGCATCCTGCATCTCGTCGGCCTGCTCCTGACGATCGCGATCGGATCGAACTACGCCCTCTTCTTCGATCACCTCCGACAGAAGGCCGAGGTCGACGAAGACACGCTCGCCTCGCTGCTGCTCGCCAACCTGACGACGGTGATCTCGTTCGGGCTGCTCGCGACCTCGCGCATTCCGGTCCTGCATGCGGTCGGCATCGTCGTCGCGCCCGGGACCTTGCTTTGCCTGCTGCTCTCGGCCGCATTCATCGCCCGCGCAGCGCCGGGCGAGCCGTATGGGAAGATTCGAGAAGGCTGATGCGCGGTCGCGCCCGGCCCGCTTTCCTTCCTGCCTGACACCGACCTTGCCGACCGATCGCTTCACCGAGGGCCCGCCCGCAGCGGCACTGCCGCCGCGCGATGCCGCGAGGGTGCCGCTGCCGATCTATGCGAAGGCGAGCCTGGTCTGGCACGCCGGCGCGGGGGTCGCCGTGCTTGCAGCACCTTCGGCCTGGCCGTGGGCGCTCGCCGCCGTCGTCGCCAATCATCTGCTGCTGACGGGCGCGGGTCTTTGGCCGCGCTCGACTTGGCTCGGCCGCAACTGGACTCGCCTGCCCGACGCGGCGGCGGCGCGCAGCGAGATCGCGATCACCGTCGACGACGGCCCCGATCCCGAGGTAACCCCGGCGGTGCTCGACCTTCTCGACTCCCATGCCGTGCAGGCGACGTTCTTCGCGATCGCCGGCGCCGCGGCGGCGCACCCGGCGCTGTGCCGCGAGATCGTCCGGCGCGGCCACAGCGTGCAGAACCACAGCGACCGGCACTCGCATGTCTTCTCGCTGCTCGGCCCGGGCGCGATGGCGCGCGAGATCGGCGCGGCACAGGCGCGCCTGGCCGACATCACGGGCGTAGCGCCGCGCTTCTTTCGCGCCCCCGCGGGCTTGCGCAACCCCTTCCTCGCGCCCGTGCTCGAGCGGCTCGACCTGCAGCTCGTGAGCTGGACGCGGCGCGGCTTCGATACGGTGCAAAGCGATCCCGGTCGCGTCCTGGCGCGGCTCGCCGGCGGGCTCGGCTGCGGCGACATCCTGCTCGTCCACGACGGTCACGCGGCGCGAAACCGGGCCGGCCGCGCCGTCGTGCTCGACGTGCTGCCGGCGCTCCTCGAGCGCTGCGCCGCTGCCGGCCTGCATGCCGTGACGCTGCCGGCCGCATTCGACCCGCCGGTGCAGCGATGAGTTCGGGCACGCGCGCCTGGCGCTCGCTGGTCGAGACGGCGAGCGCGCCCTACGCGCGAACGAGCCGCTTCGCGATGCACCTCGCACGCGGCAAGCTGCGCTGGGACCCGGTCTTTCGCCACCTCATCGACAGCGGCCTGATCGCGCCGCGCTCGCGCGTCCTCGACATCGGCTGCGGCCGGGGCCTGCTCGCCAGCCTGCTGAACGCCGCGAACACCGAGGCGCGGCGCGGCCGCTGGCCGGCCGAATGGTCGCAGGCGCCGATCGACGCGCACGTCACGGGGATCGAGCTCGCGCCGCGCGATGTCGCGTGCGCGCGCGAGGCGCTCGGGGCCAGCGCCGATTTCGTCTGCGCCGACATCCGCCATGCCGCATTTCCCGCCGCCGACGCGGTCGTCCTCCTCGACGTCCTGCACTATCTCAGCATCGCCGAGCAGGACGAAGTGCTCGCCCGCGTCCGCTGCGCCCTCGGCGGCGGCGGACGCCTCGTGCTGCGCGTCGGCGACGCCGCCTCGCGGCGCGGCTTCATCACCAGCCAATGGGTCGACCGCATCGTCACGTTCGTTCGCCGCCAGCGCTTTCCGCGCCGCGCCGGCCGCACGCTGGCGCAGTGGCGAGCCGGCCTCGTCGCGCTCGGCTTCGACGTATCGAGCCAGCCGATGCATCGCGGCACACCGTTCGCGAACGTGCTGCTCGTCGGCACGGTCCCATCGACGTCGGCGGCCGGACCATGAGCACGCGGATCGATATGCGTCTCGACCACGCCGGCATCGAAGCGCTCGTGCCGCATCGCGGCGCGATGTGCCTGCTCGATCGCATGCTGTCGTGGAGCGAACGGCGCATCGAATGCATTGCCGTCAACCATCGCGACGCCGCGCATCCGCTGCGCACGCCGAGCGGCCTGCTGGCGAGTGCGGCGATCGAGTACGCGGCGCAGGCTGCGGCGCTGCACGGCGCGCTGGCTGCGCGCGACGCGGGCGGCGAGGCGGCGCCCGGCTATCTGGCGAGCGCGCGCGACGTCCGTCTCGCGGTCTGGCAACTCGACGACCTGCCCGACGCATCGCCCGACGAGCTCGTCGTCGTCGCCGAGCGACAGGCCGGCGACGCGAGCCGCCTGCTCTATGCGTTCACGCTTGCGCACGCCGGCCGCGAGATCGCCGCGGGACGGCTGGCCGTGGTTCTCGATCCGCCCGCGGCTTTGCGATGAGCGCCGCCCCGCCGCGTCGACGCGCCCTTGTCACCGGAGCGAGCGGAGGGATCGGCCGCGCCATCGCCGAGCGGCTCGCCGGCGACGGCGCGCATGTGATCGTGCACGCGCACACCCGGATCGCAGCGGCCGACGCGCTTGCCGCAGCGATCGTCGCAAGCGGCGGCAGCGCCGAGGCGATCGCCTTCGACGTCACCGATCGCGAAGCCTGCCGCGCGGCGTGCGAGCGCCTCGTCGCGGCGGGCGCGATCCAGATCGTCGTCAACAACGCCGGCCTGCACGACGACGCCGTGTTCCCGGCGTTGCGCGAGGAGCAATGGCACCGCGTCGTCGCCGCGTCGCTCGACGGCTTCTTCAACGTCACGCAGCCGCTCGTCATGCCGATGCTGCGGACGCGCTGGGGCCGCATCGTCAACCTGTCGTCGATCGCTTCGCTCACCGGCAATCGCGGCCAGGTCAACTACGCCGCCGCGAAAGGCGCGATCAACAGCGCGACCAAGGCGCTCGCGCTCGAACTGGCGAGCCGCGGCGTCACCGTCAACGCCGTGGCTCCCGGGATCGTCGACGCCGGCATGGGCGAAGCGTTCGACGCCGCCCTGATCGACAGGCTCGTGCCGATGAAGCGCGCCGGCCGGGCCGAGGAGGTCGCGGCGCTCGTCGCCTTTCTCGCCTCCGACGACGCCGCCTACATCAGCGGCCAGGTGATCTCGATCAACGGCGCGATGATTTAGCTAGCGCGCTGCCCCGATCGCGCACCCTGCCAAGACTACTTCGACGGCGCCGGGCTGCCTTGGCCCGCCGGAACGAGCTCGCCCTTCTTCCTCGCCTCCAGGGTCTCCGCCTTGCGCTCGGCGCGCGTCTTGGTCGACTTGGCCTTCTGGATTTCGACATCGGCCTTCTGGTTCGAGCCAGCGGGCGTCAGCTTCCCGGCCTTCTCGGCAGCGCGCGTTTCCGCCTTGCGCTGGGCGCGAGTCGTCGTCGGACCCGATGCCGCCGGTCCGACTTGCGGCGCGCCACCTTGACCGGCCGGCGTGAGCTTGCCGGCCTTCTCCAGCGCCCGCGTCTCCGCCTTGACGTCGGCCCGCGACACCGGTGCGCTCGCCTGGGCCAGTGCCCCTTGCCAGGCCACGGATGCAGCCACGGCGGCGGCGACCACGAGAACGGATTTCGAGGACATGTCTACTCCTTTGGGATCGCGGGCGTCGTGCCCAGTCTCAAATCTTCGCTGCAACCGCGTTCGGCGACAAGACCCGGCCGCGGGAATGGGAACTTCGCCTCATCGCGCCGCGAACGGCGGACGCCCGGCACGCCGCCTGGCGACGAGACCGGGCAGGCGCAGCAGGAAGCCGAACATGAGACGGAGATGCATCCAGCTGAGCAGGGCGTTGTCGCGAACGTAGCGGAAATGCGAGACGCCGCCTTCTTCAGGACGCAGATACTTCACCGGCGCGGCCAGGTTGATCGGCCGGACGCCGCGCCACGCCAGACGCACGACGGCCTCGGTATCGAAGTCGAAGCGGCGCATCCAGATCTGTCGGCGCATCACGTCGACGAGCGGTGCGATCGGGTAGACGCGAAAGCCGTACAGCGAATCGTCGATTCCCGCGCCGAGCGTCTCGAGATTCGTCCACCAGTTCGAGACGCGACGGCCGCGCACGCGCAACAGCGGCGCCGAGGCATCGAAGACCGGCCGGCCGAGGATCATCGCCTCGGGGTGGGCCAGCGATTCGCGCATGAAAGCGGCGATCAGGTCGGCCGGATGCTGGCCGTCCGAATCCATCGTCAGAGCGTGCGTGAAACCGGCGGCAAGCGCGGCTTCGAGCCCATGCAGGACGGCCGAACCCTTGCCGGCGTTGGCGGCAAGGACGTCGACTCGCAGGCCCGGGTTGGCGCCGGCCATGGCCTGCAAGCCGGCGGCGGTCCCGTCGTCGCTGCCGTCGACGACGACCCAGACCGGCGACCACGCCGCTCGCGCCGCACGCACCGTGTCGTAAACCGTGGCGCCGGTGTTGTAGCTCGGGACGAGGACGAGGTGCGTCGTCGATTCGCTCATCGGGCGACCTCGCGGGCGAAATACTCCTCGAGGCGGCGCAGGAGGGCGCGATGGTCGGCGTCGGGCGCGAAGCGTTGCCCGAGCCTGAGGCGGATCACGACCGGGCCCGGCGGCGGCCGCAGCAGGCGCCAGCCCTTGGTCAGATAGGGCGATTCGCTCTCGATGACGACGGTCTGGATCGGCACGCTGGCCAGCTGGGCGATCAGCGTCATGCCCGGCTTGAAGTCGTTGATCGGCGGGCGCACGGTGCGCGTTCCCTCGGGAAAGAAGACGAGCTGTCCGCCCTCTTTCAGGCTGGCGACGGCGTCGCGCACCATGCCGCGCCCGGCGTCGTTGCGGATGTAGCGGGCCAGCCGGGCCCCGGTGCCGAGAAAGATGTTGTGCGACAGCTCGGCCTTCATGATGCAGACGCCGCGCGGCAGCCGCGCGACGACGACAAGGGCATCGAGCATGGTCGGGTGATTGGCGGCGACGATGAGGCCACCGGCTTCATCGCGCAAGGCATCGAGCGCGCTCGAGTCGATGCGCATCATGCCGAGACGCTGCGCCGTCGACCAGGCCGAGCGGTAGATGAACGAGATCGCGGAACGGCCGAAACGCGTGCCGGCGCGACGCGGCAGCAGCAGCGAGAGCAGCGGTGCGACGAGGCTCCACGCCAGCGACATCAGGCCGAGCTGCGCGATGATCAGCGCGAACGACAGCCGGTGCAGCGGGCCGGGACGCGGATGCGGGGGCGGCGGCGTCGTCAATCGTCGGTCACCACCCGTTGGCTCGACGTCGCGAAGATCCACGAGACGCCGAAACCCGCCGTGACCGACGTCTCGCGCCGCACCAGCGGGCTCGCTGCGAAAGCAGCGCCGTGCAGGTCGTCGTAGCGGACGAAGCCGCCGACCCAGGCGTTGCCGAAGCGGCGCGAAAACGCCGTCGTGGCACGCCATCCCGCGTAGCCGCCCGGCGCGTCGTAGGCGGGCCGCGCCGCCGTGGCGAATTCCGGCGCGACGCCGTAGAAGTGCTCGTGATAGCGGCGGTCGGCAAAGAGCGGGCCGGCGAGCATGCCGAGATTCCAGCGCCCGGCGAAGCCGCGCACGTCGAGGTTGAGGTTGGGCGAAAAAGTGAGGCCGATCGGGCGCGGCGCGCTCTGCAGCGTGATCGCCTCGCGCAAGGGCAGGCGCAGGTCGAGCTTGAGCTTGTGGTCTTCGGACTGCCACAGCTCGACGTTGAGGTTGGGGCCGATCTCGAAGGTGCCGGGCAGGTCAGGCATGCCCTGGCGCGCGTCGCTGTTCTTGCTTCGCGTCGGCACCGACGCCGCCAGGCTCAGGTCGACGACGACGCGGCGGCCTGCGAACAGGATGGCGCGGGCGCCATCGCGGTCGGCACGCAGGAAACGGCCGCGATAGGCGACGAAGGGCAGCGGCAGGAGATAGCTGCTCGTCTGGTCCGATCCCCGGTAGTCGGGAAAGCGCACCGCGGCTCCGCCGAGGCCGAGCTCCCAGAGAGGTTCGGTGGCTGTCGCCGACGCATCCGCGTCGCCGCTCTTGACGACCGGCCCCTCGACGACCGGGCCTGGCAGGGGAACATCATCGGCGCGAGTGGGCGAGCCGCCGAGCGACAGCACAAGCAGCGCCACGGGCACCGCGGCTCGGGCCCGCAAGGCGGCCTTCGGCCTCACGATGCCGAGGCCTCGGCGTCGCGGATGTTGAAGCGCCTGCGCTTCCAGAACGCCAGACTGCGCCCCAGGTTGCCGAGCGAGACGAGGTAGTACATCGCCTTCAGGGCAGCGATCGACGGCCAGATCGGCGTCTTGCCGTAGATGTCGCCGGCGAGCAGCGAGAGCAGCGCCTCCTTCACGCGCAGCGGGTTCTGCGGGTACATGAAGAACTCGCGCATCGTCGGGCTCGAGACGCGAAAGATGAACCACGAGAACTCGCGCGGCCCGCGCCGCACCAGCTTGTCGTAGCGGCGACGCGCGCGCGCCGCCTGGCGCGGCCAGTCGAGCGTCGTCTCGACGACCTCGACGCCGGCAAAGCCGCTCTTCATCGCCAGCAGCACGCCCGAGGAAAAGACCGGATCGATGAAGGCGTAGGCGTCGCCGAGCATCAGGAAGCGCTCGCCGCTCGACACGGTGCTGCTGTACGAGTAGTTGCCGGTCGCGTGCACTTCGGAGACGAGGGTCGCTCCGGCGAGCCGTGCCGCCAGCGCCGGGCAAAGCGCGATCGTGTCGCTGAAGAACTCGGGCAAGGGCTTCGTTCGCGACTTCAGGTAGTACGGCCAGCACACGGCGCCGATGCTCGTCGCGCCGTCGGCGAGCGGGATGAACCAGAACCAGCCGTGATCGAACCAGAAGATCGTGATGTTGCCTTCGGCCTTGCCGGGCAGGCGCGTCGCGCCCTCGAAGTGTCCGAACAGGGCCGAGCTGTTGTGCTTCGGGTTCTTCAGCTTGCAGCGGAACTGGTTGGCGAGCAGCGTGTCGCGGCCCGATGCGTCGACGACGAAGCGAGTCCGCCAGGTCTTCTGCGCGGCACCGTCGAGATCGGCTTCGACGGTCGCGCCTTCGCTGTCGAACGACACCTTCTTTACACGGCAGCCTTCGATCGCCTCGGCGCCCTTGGCCGCGGCGTTGCGAAAGAGCAGCTCGTCGAGCTCGGAACGGCGCACCTGCCAGGCGTAAGGCATGGTCTTGTCCCAGGCCTCGACGAACTCGATCATCGCCTGGTGCTCGTGCTCGGGGGAGACGAATTCGACGCCGTACTTGGTCATGCCGAGGCGCTCGACGGCAGCGCGCACGCCGAGCGCATCGAAGAGCGGCGCGTTCGCGGGCAACAGCGATTCGCCGATGTGAAAGCGCGGGTGGCAACCCTTTTCGACCAGGACCACGTGCCGGCCGCGCTCGGCGAGCAGCGCCGCGATCGTCGAGCCGGCCGGGCCGCCGCCGACGACGAGCACCTCGCAATCGAAATCGGTGGAGCCCCGGGGCGGGGCGGCGCCGGCGTTCGGGGAAGTGTCGTTGCGGCTCGACATGGCAGGGATAAAAGCGGCAGCACTGCGGCTGGTCTCGACGACTCATTGCCCGGCGCTTGGATGAGGGCCGGATTCTATCGTCGGGGTGGGCGCCATCGCCCTCGGGACCCTCGGCTCACTGCGGCGGACAGGCGCGAAACTCGGGCAGGGCTTCGGCCGCAAGCGTATGCGCAACCAGCGCCGCATGCTCCGATTCGCCGACGATGCCGGGCAGCAGCGCCTGCGTGAACTGCCAGGCGACGGCGACGCTCACGTCCGCCTGCGAAATCGATGCGCTCGTCGCCGTGAGCGGACGGGTCCTGAGCTCGCCTTCGAGCCCCCGGTAGGCGGCGGCGAGCTGTCCGCGCACGCGCTCGACCCACGGCTCGTGCTGCTTTTCCGGCGGCCGAAGATTGCGCTCGTAGACGATCTGCACGCTCTTCTCGCAGGCCGCCAGCGCCAGCCCGATCAGGCGCAGCTCGAGCTGCATGGCGGCGCGCCCGCTCGGCACGAGACTTCTTCCCGAGACCGCGATCGCCTCGGCATACTGCAGGATGAGCGTCGAATCCATCAGGACCTCGCCGTCGTCGCAGACGAAGGTCGGCGCCTTGACGACCGGGGTGATGGCCGAGAACGCGTCGAAGGCGCGAAAGACCGAGATCGGCCGGTGCTCGAACGGCAGGCCGAGCAGCTTGAGCGAGATGGCGACGCGCCGCACATACGGCGAGTCGGGCATGCCGATCAGCTGCATGGGCGAACGCTACCTCACAGGACCGGCTGCTTCATGTCGCGGCGCCTGCTCGCGCCGTTGCGCCGGCAGCGCCGCCTATTCGCCCAGGTAGGCCGCCCTCACCTTCGGGTCGGCGAGCAGCTCCTTGGCGTCGCCGCGCATCGTCACCTCGCCCGAATCCATGACGTAGCCGCGCGAGGCGAGCTGCAGGGCACGGCTGGCGTTCTGCTCGACGAGCAGGATCGTCGTGCCGCGCTTGTGGATGTCGTCGACGACCTCGAAGATCTTGTCGACCAGGATCGGCGACAGGCCCATCGAAGGCTCGTCCATGAGCAGCACCTTGGGCCGGGCCATGAGGGCGCGGCCCATCGCCAGCATCTGCTGCTCGCCGCCGCTCATCGTTCCGCCGAGCTGGTGCCTGCGCTCCTTCAGGCGCGGGAAGATGCCGAACACGCGTTCGATATCGGCCGCGATCTCCTGGACGTCGTTGCGCGCGAAAGCACCCATCTGCAGGTTCTCGACGATCGTCATCCGGGAGAAGATGCCGCGCCCTTCGGGCACCATCACGAGGCCCTGCTCGACCAGGTTCCAGGGGCCCTGGCCGCGGATGTTCCTTCCCATGAACTCGATCTCGCCCCCGGTCGCCGGCAGGGTCCCCGTGATCGCCTTGAGCGTCGTCGTCTTGCCGGCGCCGTTGGCGCCGATCAGGCTCACCAGCTCGCCCTCCATGACCTCGAAGGACACGCCCTTGACGGCCTGGATGCCGCCGTAGGCGACGCGCAGGTTGGTCACGCGTAGTAGCGTCTTCTTGCTGCCAGTCTCGGCGGACATCCGCTTTGCCTTTCCGTCGTTCTACTCGCCGACGCCGCGCGCCGCTAGTGCGCCTTGTGGCCGGCGCCGAGGTAGGCCTCGATCACCTTCTCGTTGCGCTGCACCTCGGCCGGCGTCCCTTCGGCGATCTGCTTGCCGTAGTCGAGCACGGTGACGCGGTCGCACAGGCCCATGACCAGCTTGACGTCGTGCTCGATCAGGAGAATGGTGCGCCCGTCGCGGCGGATGCGGTCGATCAGCTGGCGCAGCGTCACCTTCTCGGTGGTGTTCATTCCCGCGGCCGGCTCGTCGAGTGCAATCAGCTTCGGATCGGTGGCGAGCGCGCGCGCCACCTCGAGACGACGCTGGTCGCCATAGCTCAGGGTGCGCGCCTTGTATTCGGCGAAGCCGCCGATGCCGACATAGTCGAGCAGTTCCTGGGCGCGCTTGGCGATCGCTGCTTCCTCGGCCTTGAACCCGGGCGTGCGAAAGACCGCGCCGAAGAGCCCGGAGTGCGTCCGGACGTGGCGCCCGACCATGACGTTCTCGAGCGCCGTCATGTCGGAAAAGAGGCGGATGTTCTGAAAGGTGCGGGCGATCCCGGCCTTGGCGACCTCGTGCACCGCGCTCGGCTTGTACGCCTTGCCGTCCAGCTCGAAGGTTCCCGAGTCGGGCGGGTAGAGGCCGGTCAGCACGTTGAAGAAGGTCGTCTTGCCGGCGCCGTTCGGGCCGATGAGCCCGTAGATCTGCCCTTGCTCGATCGTGATGCCGACGTCCGACAGCGCCTGCAATCCGCCGAAGCGCTTCGAGACGCCTGTGACGCGCAGGACCGGCGGCGGCCGCAGGGCGACCGACGCGGCGGCCCCTGCGGACGCAAGCGCATGCGGCGAGGCGCCAGCGGCCTGCTCCAAACCTTCCCCCTCAGACATGCTTGGAACCCGTACCGCGGACGACATTGGTCACCGTGCTCGTCTGCGGAGTGACGCGTTGCGGAACGCCCGGGTCGTCAGGCGTCAGCGCCGGCGCCGGAGTCGGTGCGAGCTTGCCGTGCTCGGGCGAAGGCCACAGGCCGCGCGGCCGCGCCAGCATGATGCCGATCATCGCCAGGGCGACGAAGAGCTGGCGCAGGATCGACGCGTCGAGCCGGCCGTCGGTCATGTTCTGCAAAGGCCCGGCGACATAGCGCAGCACCTCCGGCAGCGCCGCCAGCAGCAGGGCGCCGACGATCACCCCCGGCAGGTGGCCGATGCCGCCGAGCACGACCATGGCGACGATCATGATCGATTCATTGAGGGCGAACGACTCGGGCGAGATGAAGCCCTGGAAGCTGGCGAACATCGTGCCCGAGACGCCGCCGAAGGTCGCGCCCATGCCGAAGGCGAGCAGCTTGAGGTTGCGCGTGTTGATCCCCATCGCCTTGGCGGCGACCTCGTCTTCGCGAATCGCCATCCAGGCGCGGCCGATCCGGCTCCGCTCGAGCCGGTAGCAGATCAGGACCGCGAAGATGACGAGAACCAGGAACAGGAAGTAGTAGTTCGTGACCTTCGGCCAGTCGAGGCCGAAGAAGTGTTGCGTCCGGCCCAGGCTGACGCCGAAGATCGAGATCTCGTCGATGCCGGTGATGCCCTTCGGGCCGTTCGTGATGTTGACCGGCGCGTCGAGGTTGTTCAGGAAAACGCGAACGATCTCGCCGAAGCCGAGGGTGACGATGGCGAGATAGTCGCCGCGCAGCTTGAGCGTCGGTGCGCCGAGCAGGACGCCGGCCGCGCCGGCGCAGATCGCGCCGAGCGGAATGACGATCCACCACGGCGTGTGCAGCCCATCGGGAAAGGCTGCGGCGATCCCCGGAAACGTATCGGCCAGCTGCGACGAGGCGAGCAGGCCCAGCATGTAGGCGCCGACCGCGTAGAACGCGACGTAGCCGAGGTCGAGCAGCCCGGCGTAGCCGACGACGATGTTCAGGCCGAGGGCGAGCAGCACGTAGAGCAGCGCGATGTCGATGATGCGCACCCAGGCGTTGCCGGCCATCTGGACGATGAACGGCAGGATGCAGAGCAGCACCGCGGCGGCGAGGAACGCGGCGAGCTTGTTGCGGCGGATCGTCTCGGTCATGGCTCAGGCCCGATCCGCGACGCGCTCGCCGAGCAGGCCCTGCGGCCGCAAGGTCAGCACGACGATAAGGACGATGAAGGCGAAGATGTCCTGGTAGTTGCTGCCGAGGACGCCGCCGGTCAGCGCGCCGATGTAGCCGGCGCCGAGCGATTCGATCAGGCCGAGGAGGACGCCTCCGACCATCGCCCCGGCCAGGTTGCCGATGCCACCGAACACGGCCGCGGTGAACGCCTTCAGCCCGGGCAGGAAGCCCATCGTGTGCTGCACCGAACCGTAGTTGGCGGCGTACATGACGCCGGCCAGCGCGGCCAGCGCGGCACCTATGACGAAGGTCGCCGAGATCACCGTGTCGGGCCGCACGCCCATCAGCGCGGCGACGCGCGGGTTCTCGGCCGTCGCCCGCATGGCCCGGCCGAGCTTGGTGCGGTTGACGAGGTAGGTGAGGCCGGTCAGCGTGACCGCCGTCGCCACGAGGATCAGGATCTGCACCGTGTTGATCACCGCGCCGCCGATGTGGAACGGCTCGCTCGGCAGCAGGATCGGGAACGACTTGTAGTTCGGCTTCCAGATGATCATCGCCAGTGTCTGCAGGAGCAGGCTCATGCCGATCGCGGTGATCAGCGGCGCCAGCCGCGGCGCGTTGCGCAACGGCCGATAGGCGATCTTCTCGATCAGGTAGTTGACCACCGAGCAGACGACGATGGCGGCGATCAGCGAGATCAGCAGCATCAGCCAGCCCGGCATGCCGAATCCGGCCAGCGCCGTCACGACCGTCCAGCTCGTCAGGGCACCGACCATCAGCACGTCGCCGTGCGCGAAGTTGATGAGGTTGATGATGCCGTAGACCATCGTGTAGCCGAGCGCCACGAGCGCGTAGACGCTGCCGAGCACGAGGCCGTTGATGATCTGCTGGATGAAGGTATCCATGCGCGGTGTCCTAAGCAAGTTGCCCGCCACGTCGAGGCGGCGGGGACTCGCGGGCTCGATTCGGCGGGATTCTAGGGTCGGCCTCGGGTCGGCCTACGCTCGCTAACCCGCTCACCGCGACCTGCGCGAAACGGGCAGGCCAAGGTCTCATTCGCTGCGGCCCGCCGCCTCGTTGCGGGCGCGCAATTCAGCCAGCCGCTCGGCGATCCGGATCTCGAGGCCGCGACCCGCCGGCTCGTAGAAGCGCGGCGGCACGAGGTCGTCGGGCCAGTAGCTTTCTCCCGCCGCGAACGCGTCGGCCTCGTCGTGCGCGTAGCGATAGCCCTTGCCGTAGTCGAGCGTCTTCAGCAACGCCGTCGGCGCGTTGCGCAGGCGCAGCGGCACCGGACGGGTGCGGTCGGACCTGACGAAGGCGCGCGCCGCGTTCCACGCCGTGTAGACGGCGTTGCTCTTCGGCGCCATGGCGAGATAGACGACGGCTTCAGCCAGCGCCAGCTCGCCCTCGGGCGAGCCGAGTCGCTCGTAGGTCTCGGCGGCGTCGAGGGCCAGGCGAAGCGCCCGCGGGTCGGCCAGGCCGATGTCTTCGCTCGCCATGCGAACGAGGCGGCGCGCCGCGTAGCGCGGATCGACGCCGCCGTCGATCATGCGCACGAACCAGTAGAGCGAGGCATCCGGGTCGCTGCCGCGCACCGCCTTGTGCAAGGCCGAGATCGTGTCGTAGAACTGCTCGCCGCCCTTGTCGTAGCGGCGCAGTTGCTCGCCGAGCGTCTGCTCGAGCAGCCGTTCGCCGATGACGCCTTCCTCGAGCATGCGCGTGTCCGTCTTCCCGGCGCTTCCCAGCGTGGCGATCAGGTTCTCGTAGGCGTTGAAGAGACGCCGCGCGTCGCCGTCGGCATAGCCGATCAGGCGCGCCGCTGCAGGCTCGCTCATCGGCGGCGCACCGAGCAGAACGCGCGCGCGCTCGAGCAGCGTCGCCAGGTCGGCGTCGTCGAGGCTCTTCAGCACGTGCACTGTCGCGCGCGACAGCAGCGCCGAGTTGACCTCGAACGACGGGTTCTCGGTGGTGGCGCCGATGAAGGTGAACAGGCCCGATTCGACGTGCGGCAGGAACGCGTCCTGCTGGCTCTTGTTGAAGCGATGCACCTCGTCGACGAAGACGACGGTGCGCCGCCCCTGCACGGTCGCAGCCTGCGCCCGCTCGACGGCGTCGCGGATGTCCTTGACTCCGCCGAGCACCGCCGACATGGCGATGAACTGGGCCTCGAAGGCGTCCGCCATCAGGCGCGCCAGCGTCGTCTTGCCGGTGCCGGGCGGGCCCCACAGGATCATCGAATGCAGCCGCCCCGACTGGAAGGCGACGCGTAACGGCTTGCCCGGGCCGAGCAGGTGCGGCTGGCCGATCACCTCGTCGAGCGTCTTCGGGCGCAAGCGCTCGGCGAGCGGCGCGTCGATATCGGCGAAGGGGAGGTCGAGCGAGGCGGGAGGCACGTGCAGGCAACGGCGCAGGCAGCGCGCGTTCGCATCGATTCTGCCGTGCCCGAACCCTTGCCGGGTGGGGGGACATAAACTGTGGCATCGCCACACCGGCAGGCCCGAGAACCCAGCGCATGAACCGATCGACCTTCGACGCCGTTTCGTCCGTGCTCGTCGACAAGTTCCAGGTCGAGGCCGGCAAGGTCGGACCCGACACGACGCTCGAGCGGCTCGGGCTCGATTCGCTGGCGCTCATGGAGTTCGTGTTCGCGGTCGAAGACCACTTCGACGTGCGCATCCCGGAAGACAGGCTCGATCCGCGCCAGGCCGGCGTCACGCTCGCGCAACTCTCGCGCCTGCTCGACGAGGCGGTGGCGGCCCGGCCGAAGAAAGATGTCGCCATCCCCTGATTCGCGCTCGATGCCGGTCGCCGTGACCGGCTCGGGAGTGGTGAGCCCGCTCGGAAACGATCTCGGCACCTTCGACGCGGCGCTCTTCGGCGCACGTTCGGCCGTGCGCAGGCTCGCGCTCGACCTGCCCGGAATCGAGCTGCCCCCGGTCCCGGTCGCGAGCGCCGCATTCGACGCCGCCGCGGAGGTCGCGCCCTCGCGCGTCCCGCTCGATCGGGGCACGGCGATGGCGCTCTTCGCCGCGCGCGCCGCCGCCCGAGCGGCGCGCCTCGACGCCGGCAGCGACGACGGCGAACGGCTCGGCATCTACTGGGGTAGTGGAATGGGCGGAGCGGCGACCTTCGAAGCGACCTGCCGCAGCGTCTACGCCGATCGCCGCAGGATGCGGCCGACGAGCGTCGTCACGACGATGCCGAATGCGCCGGTGGCCGAGCTCGCCCTGCTCTTTCGCGCTCGCGGCGCTGCCCTCGGCTACGCCTGCGCCTGCGCGTCGGCGGCGGTGGCGATCGGCGAGGCGATGCGGGCGATTCGCGCCGGCTGGATCGACGTCGCCATCGCCGGCGGCAGCGAGGCGCTGCTTGTGCCGGGCGTGCTCGCGAGCTGGCAGGCGATGCGCGTGCTGGCGCCGCTGCGCGCCGGCGCGACCGCCGCCGCCGAGGATGCCGCCGCGTGCCGCCCTTTCGCAGCCGACCGCGCCGGCTTCGCAATCGGCGAAGCAGCAGCCGCCTTCGTTCTCGAGTCGCCCGCGCACGCGGCCGCGCGCGGCGCGACGATCGACGCGCACCTGATCGGCTACGCGACGAACTGCGACGGCGTGCACATCACGCAGCCCGATGCCGCGGGGCAGGCGCGCGCCATGACGGCAGCGCTCGCCGACGCCGGCCTCGCCGCCGCGGCGATCGGCTACATCAACGCGCACGGCACGGCGACGATGGCGGGCGACGCCGCCGAGGCCGAATCGATCGTCCGTGTCTTCGGTGCCAACGCCGTGCCGGTGAGCTCGACGAAGGCGATCCACGGCCATCTGCTCGGCGCCGGCGGCGCGGTCGAGCTGCTCGCCACGTTGCGCGCGCTGGCGTCGCGCCGCCTGCCGCCGACGGCGCACGTCGCGGCCGCCGACCCGGCCTTCGCGATCGACCTCGTGACCGACGCGGCGCGACCGAGCGGTGCGCTGCGCGCAGCGATGTCGAACTCGTTCGCCTTCGGCGGAACGAATGCGGTGCTGATCGCGGCCCGCGCCGGCTGAAAGCGAGCCCCGGCACACGCCGGGCGCCGGCTGCCCTATTGCTCGATGACGTCGGCCCCGGCCGGCGGCGTGAAGCGGAACGACTCGGCCGGGACGGCGACGTTCGGCGCGAACGCGCTGAAGGTCAGCAGCGATTTCTGCCCGAAGCTGTCGACGATCTCGAGTGCCGCCAGGTCCTTGCCGCGAAAGCCGACGTGCACCGACTGGAAGGCGCCGTCCTTCGCCTTCGGTCGCGCCTCGGCCCACTCGAGCCCGCCTTGCGCCGGCAGGTTGGCGAGATCGAAGTCCTTCTCGAGCGAGCCGCCGGCGAGCAGCGCCGCCGGCGTCGCGCCGAGCGCCGCCGAGAGCTTGCGCGAGCTCGCCTGGTTGAGGTCGGCGTCGTAGATCCAGACCTTCTCGCCGTCGGCGACGATCGTCTGCTCGAAAGGCTTGGCGTAGACGAAGCGGAAGCGGTTCGGGCGTACGAACTCGAAGCTGCCGCTCGAGCTCTTCTTCTTCACTCCGTCGGGCGACGTCACGGTCTGCGTGAACTGGGCGCGGCCGCTCTTCACGTCGCGGACGAAATCGCGCAGCGCATCGACCGGCGCCGCCGCAGCGGCAACCGCGAAGGCCGCGGTCAGCGCGCCGGCGGCCAGCGCGACGCCGAGGCGGCGGCGCGTCATGACTGTGCCCGTGCCGGAACGAGGATGTCGCGGTTGCCGTTCGTCGCCATCGCCGATACGAGGCCGGATTTCTCCATTTGTTCCAGCAATCGCGCGGCGCGGTTGTAGCCGATGCGCAAATGGCGCTGCACGAGCGAGATCGAGGCGCGCCGGTGCTGCAGCACGATGCCGACGGCTTGGTCGTACATCGGATCGTTCTCGGCGCTGCCGACGCCCGCTTCACCGGCCAGCGCGTCGCCGCCCTCGCCGTCGAGCGTGCCGCCTTCGAGGATCCCCTCGACGTAGTTCGGCTCGCCCTGCGTCTTCAGATAGGCGACGACGCGATGCACTTCGTCGTCGCTGACGAAGGCGCCGTGGACGCGGATCGGCGTGCCGCTTCCCGAAGGCAGATAGAGCATGTCGCCGGCGCCGAGCAGCGCTTCGGCGCCCGACTGGTCGAGGATCGTGCGCGAATCGATCTTGCTCGAGACCTGGTACGACAGCCGGGTCGGGATGTTCGCCTTGATGAGGCCGGTGATGACGTCGACGCTCGGGCGCTGCGTCGCCAGGATCAGGTGCACCCCCGAGGCGCGCGCCTTCTGCGCGAGCCGGGCGATCAGCTCCTCGATCTTCTTGCCGATCACCATCATCAGGTCGGCGAGCTCGTCGATCACGACGACGATGTAGGGCAAGCGCTCGAGCGGCTCGGGCGCTTCGGGCGTCAGGCTGAACGGATTCGGCAGCGACGTGCCGCGTTCGGCGGCTTCGGCGAGCTTCTTGTTGTAGCCGGCGACGTTGCGCACCCCGAGCGTGCTCATCAGCTTGTAGCGCCGCTCCATCTCGCCGACGCCCCAGGCGAGCGCGTTGGCCGCCTGCTTCATGTCGGTGACGACGGGGCAGAGCAGGTGCGGGATGCCTTCGTAGACGCTCATCTCGAGCATCTTCGGATCGATCAGGATGAGGCGGACGTCCCGCGCCTCGGCCTTGTAGAGCAGGCTCAGGATCATCGCGTTGATGCCGACCGACTTGCCGGCACCGGTCGTTCCGGCGACCAGGCAATGCGGCATCTTCACCAGGTCGGCGACGACGGGATTGCCGACGATGTCCTTGCCGAGGCCGATCGTCAGCTGCGACCCGGAATCGGCGTACACCTGCGAGCCGAGCACTTCCGACAAGCGGATCGTCTGCCGCTTCGCGTTCGGCAGCTCGAGCGCCATCGTCGTCTTGCCGGGAATAGTCTCGACGACGCGGATCGAAACCAGGCTCAAGCTGCGCGCCAGGTCCTTGGCGAGGTTGACGACCTGCGCCCCCTTCACCCCGACCGCCGGCTCGATCTCGTAGCGCGTGATGACCGGTCCCGGCGACGCGGCGACGACGCGGACCTCGACGCCGAAGTCCTTGAGCTTCTTCTCGATCAGGCGCGAGGTCATCTCGAGCGTTTCGCCGCTGACCGTCTCCTGGCGCTGCGGCGCCGAGTCGAGCAGGTCGACCTGCGGCAGCTTCGTATCGACCAGCTCGGAGAACAAGGGCTTCTGCCGCTCCTTGACGACACGCGTGCTCTTCGGCACCGAGGCAAGCGTCGGCTCGATGACGATCGGCAGGTGCTGCTCGTGCAACTCGTGCTCGACCTCGACCGTCTCCTCGCGCTCGCGCATCGCTTCCTCGCCGAAGCGGGCGTCCTCCTCGCGCTCGATGCGCGAGGCGCGGCGCGAGCGCAGGAAATCGATGCCGGCGCCGATTCGTTCGGCGGCGTGCAGCCAGGAAAAGCCGAGACCCATCGAGACGCCGGCGACCAGCACGGCGATCCAGAGCACGCCCGATCCGGCGAAGCCGAGGAACGCCTGGCTCGAGCTGCCGAGCGTGTAGCCGAGGACGCCGCCGGCATGGCCGCCGACGACCTGGGTTTCGTAGTGGTACAGGCGCGTCCACTCGAGCGATGCGCTCGAGGCGAGCAGCAACGCCAGGCCGATGCCGATCAGCCAGGGTCGCTGCGTCTCGGCGGCGATCGATGCGCCGCCGGCGTTGGCGCGAAGCACGCGCGCCAGGCCGCCAAGCCAGGCGCGGGCGCCGACGAGCACCGCCCACCACACGGAGTAGCCGACCAGGAAGTAGCCGAGATCGGCGAACCAGGCGCCAGCGACTCCGGCCTTGTTCTGCACCGGGCCGCCCGACCCCGAGGTCGAGAACCCGGCGTCGGCGGTGCTGTGCGTCGCCAACGCGATGACGGCGAGCACCCAGACGACGGCACCGACGAGCAAGGCGAGCTGCGCTCGCCAGGAAGGCGCCACCGCCGCGGCCCGCGTCGCCGCGGCGGCGCCCGTGCTTTCCGAGCCGTCGACGCGCAGCGAACCGAGGGGGAAAGTCATGCCCGAATTGTGCGCGATGGGCGATGCCGGTCGCGCGGCCGAAGGCGTGCGCTAGCCGGTCAGCTGTTCCTTGATGATGACCCAGCCGTTCTCCTGGGTCTGCACCATGCCGCGACCTTCGAGGTCCTTCATGACGCGGCTCACCATCTCGCGCGACGCACCGACGACCTTGGCCAGATCCTGGCGCGAGACCTTGTTGCGAATGATCTTCACTTCGCCTTCCATCTCCGACATGTCGAGCAGGGTTCGGGCGACCCGGCCGTAGACGTCGAGCAGGGCGAGCGACTCGATCTGCCGGTCGGCGCTGCGCAGCCGCTGGACGAGGCCGCGCATGATCGCGTACGACAGGCTCGAGTTCTCCGGCAGGCAGCGCGCGAACTCGGTGCGGCCGAGGATCAGCATATCGGTCTGCACTTCGGCGCGCACCGTCGCCGAGTGCGGCTCGTTGTCGATCAGGCTCATCTCGCCGACGTAGTCGCCCGACTGGAGCACGGCGAGAATGACTTCCCGGCCGCGCGAATCGGCAGTCAGCACGCGCGCCCGGCCGGTCAGCAGGATGAAGAGCGCATTCGATTTCTTGCCGTGCTCGACGACGATCTCGCCGCGCCTGAAGCGCCTCTTGACGACGCTGTCGGCGATGCCTTGGGCCTGCTCGTTCGTCAGCAGCGAGAACAGCGGCACGCGCCGGATGAGATCGAGATTCGAGAGCATCGCCATCGGGGTGCCTTTCTGAGTGCAACGGATCACGCCGCCGCCCGGGTGAAAATGTCACGCCGGCGTCGGCGGCGCTATTGTCACCATTAAGAGCTTCGATGCCAGCCGGTTGCAACCCCATGTCAGACTGTTGGGCAAAAAACCGACGTCCCGGTCTGCGCCAAAGCCCATGAACCCCACCCTTCAGCACGCTCGCGTCCTCGTTCTCGGCTCGGGACCCGCCGGCTACACGGCCGCGATCTATGCGGCGCGCGCGAACTTGAAGCCCATGCTCGTCACCGGAATCGCCCAGGGCGGACAGCTCATGACGACGACCGACGTCGACAACTGGCCGGCCGACGTCGACGGCGTGATGGGACCCGACCTGATGCAGCGCTTCCTCAAGCACGCCGAGCGCTTCGACACGAAGATCGTCTTCGATCACATCGACGAGGTCGATCTCTCGAAGCGGCCTTTCGCGCTTCGCGGCGACTCCGGCCACTACAGCTGCGATGCGCTCGTGATCGCCACGGGGGCCTCGGCCAAGTACCTCGGCCTGCCGTCGGAGCAGGCGTTCATGGGGCGCGGCGTCAGCGGCTGCGCCACCTGCGACGGCTTCTTCTACCGCGACCAGATCGTCTGCGTCGTCGGCGGCGGCAACACCGCGGTCGAGGAGGCGCTCTACCTGTCGAACATCGCATCGAAGGTGCATCTCATCCATCGCCGCGACAAGTTTCGCGCCGAAGCGATCCTGGTCGACAAGCTGATGGCCAAGGTCGCCGACGGCAAGATGCAGCTGCACCTGTGGGCGACGCTCGACGAGATCCTCGGCGACGCCAGCGGCGTGACCGGCGTTCGCATCCGCAGCACGAAGGACGAAGCGACTTCCGAGATCGCCCTCACGGGCTGCTTCATCGCCATCGGCCACCAGCCGAACACCGACATCTTCAAGGGCCAGCTCGAGATGCGCGACGGCTACATCCTGGCCAGGAGCGGCCTCGACGGCTTCGCGACGATGACGAGCGTGCCGGGCGTGTTCGCCGCCGGCGACGTGCAGGATCACGTCTATCGCCAGGCGATCACGAGCGCCGGGACAGGCTGCATGGCGGCATTGGACGCACAACGATTTCTCGAGCAGTCGTAGAGGGCTGTCTTCGCAGCCCGGCGCCGTTTCTTGCTCTGCCTTCACGGCATTCGGCGTTCGGTGCAGGCTCAGGCGCA
>JGI24140J50213_10000106_pt1 | contig 35556 bp, 37 predicted proteins | sample BarGraIncu00222A_FD_50213 | JGI IMG/M metagenome (IMG submission 50213)
TGCCTTGTGAAGTTTACCGTAACCCCAGTTTTCGCACATTTCAGAATGTACCATGTACTGATTTATAGCTGTAAGTTCATCAGCCAGAAGTGAATTCATGACTTCAAGTAATTTTTCATTCCCTTTCATAATTGCTTTTTTTCGATAAATGAATAATTGTGATTTATATTTCCATTGTTATTTTTAACGGCGTAGTACTGTTTACAAACCAGTTACAAGGGTTACCACTTCCTTCTTCTTCTAGAAAAGAGTATACCTAAAATGAAACCGATTCCTAAACTAATCAGAATTGGCACCCAATTCAAATGGTCCATGTTCATAGACCTGTTTAAATGCATTGTTCCAAAATCATTATCACAGGCTACCACTAAAAAAACAATAGCGATCAAACATAGTGTCTTTGTGATTTTCATTACAATTTTTCTTGAGTTCATAATCTACTTTGTATTAAAATAATTTTTCTCAAAACCGATATCAAATTGCAATTTGAAAATTAATACTGAATTTATTTTCTTAAAAATGAATGTTCTGTTTTAAAATGATTCCCAATTTTTATTATTGATAAAGTTAATGGACTTTATTTCTTTAAGTGTTACATAACTTTAGAAAATATTTACATTATTCATACTTTTTTTAGTATGATATATTACCAAATGAAAACGCTGTTACCACAATTATTGAATCAATGATATATTGTTAAAAATAGTTAGTATTAAAAACTGAAGAGGTAATTTTTAGTATTTATTCACTTCTCAATTTCCATTAAATGCAAGTAAATATTAAAAATTAAATTTCGAGTGATTCTATTATTTTCTTTAAGGTATTAGCCGAATGTTTGAACAATATTTGTTCTGGCTCAGATAGTTCGAGCTTTATATATTGTTCGACACCATTTATATTAACAATAGATGGAATGCTTATGCACACATCGCTAATACCATAATAATCAGCGATTAGAGTAGAAACAGGTAAAATAGAATTCTCGTTTCTTAAAATAGATCGTGTTATTTTAAGTGTGGACAAAGCAATAGAATAATTAGTTGCACCTTTTGCTTTGATTATCTCATATGCTGCATTCTTCACTTCGTCAAATATTTCTGCTAACTTATTTTTAGCATTATTAATCTTAGCATAGTCAGAACAATACGTTTCTACATCCATTCCTCCGATAGTTACATTACTCCATAAAGGAAGTTCTGTATCTCCATGTTCCCCAATAATGTAACCGTGAATATTGCTGGGATCTACCTTACAATATTCACTGATTAAATATTTCAATCGAGCCGTATCCAAAACAGTTCCAGTACCTATAACTTTATTTTTTGGCAAACCTGATATTTTCAAAGTGACATATGTAAGAATATCTACCGGATTCGTTACCACTAAAAAAATTGAATTCTTAGCATATTTTAAAATGGAAGGAATAATATCTTTAAATATTGCCAGATTATTTTTCACCAAATCAACTCTACTCTGTCCCGGTTTCTGTTTTGAACCTGCTGTTATTACTACTATATCCGCATCTTCACACCCTTCAAATCCTGCAGAATAAATTTTTGTCGGGTGGGCAAAGCTTATACCATGATTTAGGTCCATGCACTCTCCTTTTGCCAATAATTCATTTTTATCGACTAAAACAATTTCTCTTGCTAAACCACTAATCATAAGCGAAAAAGCAAAAGTACTACCAACATTACCGGCTCCAATTATTGCAATTTTTGGTTTTAAGTGTTTCATATTTATATTCCTCTATATTTTTGGTTAAATTCTTTCTTTTGATTTTTTAAATCCTTATTTCAGCATGTTATAATTAATTCTTTTAACATCAAACATTCATGCTTTTCTGTTCACATACCCATTTTTTGGCTTCTTCCAATTCAGCATCTTTAAAAATGCAAATCTCACATGACAATATATATCCAAAGAATTTAGCGAAGTTATTTACCATATGATGATCTGAAACCAATGCGATCTTATCCCAATTTGACAGATAATTCATCCCCAATTTAGCATCTACCATCATGGTGTTTGGATCAAATCCCGTAAAGTTGCTTCCCAAATGATATAACAACCGAATATTCTTTCTTTTCTTTATTTTCTTTATAGCAGGAATTGATACAGCTTCATAATCTGAATTCGATATTTTCCCCTCTGCCGAAACTCCCAGAACATTATCCGGTAAGTCGTTCATAATTCTTAACATAATATTGATTTTAGTAGTTAAATTAGTCAAATAATCCCGATATAACAATCAGAAAAATAAAGTTAACCAACACGTTATTGTGAGCCTTTGAAACATGCTCTTTAAATAATTTCACACTCAGAAGCATGAATTGTTCACAATCATTTTCCCGTTTCTTTTAATTTATCATAGATGTTGGCTGTCCTGTTGTTTCAAGCACATTCCACCATAATTCACCTTCCATATCAATTTTCTTTCTTAAAGAGACTGAAACAGGAATTGGGAGCAATGTAAATTCATTGTTCCAATGCCCTATAACAAAATCCGTTTTCCCAGCCATTACTGCATGTACTGCATTCTGGGCAAGTAACCCACAAAACTTACTGTCGTTGGCATTGGCAGGTGCACTTCGGATAATATAACTTGGATCGATATATTTAAGGGTAAAAGGGAATTCTTGTGATCCAAATTCTTCGGATATCTTGTCTTTCAGAAACAAGCCAATGTCATTATTTTTCAAATTTCCTGAGGCATCTTTCTTCAAAGTTTCACCTTCGAAGAAGTGCTGACCTGTTCCTTCAGCAACTACAATAAGTGCATGATGCCGCTTTTCAAGACGACTGCGTAAAACTTTTAAAAAGCCTCTGGAGCCATATAAATCAAATTTCATCTCCGGAACGAGTACAAAATTGACCTCCTGAATCGACAATGCAGCATAAGCAGCAATAAATCCTGATTCTCTGCCCATGAGTTTTAATACAGCAATTCCATTATAAACTCCTCTTGCTTCATTGTGTGCACAACGAATGAAATCGTTAGCAATAGTAAATGCCGTCTCAAACCCAAATGATTTATCAATCAAATTGATATCATTATCAATTGTCTTTGGAATTCCGGCAACTGCTATTTTCAGATCTCGACGTGTAACTTCCTCATAAATAGCATGTGCCCCTCGTAGAGTTCCATCTCCTCCTATACAAAATAATATATTCACATCCAGTGCAACAAGTTTGTCAACAATAAGGCCTACATCCTGTATTCCCCTTGACGATCCCAGTATTGTACCTCCAAAAAGATGAATGCTTTCCACTTTCTGAGGAGTAAGATCGACTATGGGATGATTGTATTTTGAAATGAAACCTTCAAACCCGTATTGTATCCCGATAATCTGATTTACTTTATACCGGTAAAACATTTCATTGACTATACTTCGAATCACATTATTTATCCCTGGACATAAGCCACCACATGTTACTATTGCAACTTTAGTATCTGGAGAATCAAAATACAAATGTTTCCGGGGACCTGCTTTTTCAAATGAAATCGGAGTTTCTCCATTATCCCGACAATGTTTAAAATTGCCCAATGATGCATCCAGTAATACCCTGTCTTCATTTTCAATAAATCCAAACGACGATTCATCCGTGTTCACAGAAGGTTTTAAGGGCGATCTTTTGACCCCGTTTCCGAGTACTTTTACTTCAAAATCTTCGTGTTCCATATCAGATTCAGTTTTCAAAAAATATATCTAACTTATTAAATTATTCCTCCATCTTCATTGGATTGGCAAATACGAATATCATTAAAAAATGGAGTATTCTTTTCTTCAACACATTTTGCAGCATAAAGATAAAGTGCCGCACTCCAGGTTTGCCAGTTCTGTCCGATAGGTTTACCATCCTGAGCTTTTATCCATTCATTAAACCCAAATTCGAGTCCCTCGGCATTTGATAATTTCACCAGATGAGTTAACGCAATAAGTTTTTCTTCTGCCAGCTTATATTTTTTTGCCGCTACCAATGCAGCCACATAAAATCCGCATATAAAAGGCCATATTCCTCCATTGTGGTATTCACCTGGGTTATTAAATATTTTATACCGGGGAAGCCAGTCAGGATCTTCAGGTTTAATATATGGGAAAAAATTAGGAGGCAGATCTACAGCCAGTTCGCCTCTCAATTTCATCGCTGCACATTCTTCTTCAACCCATGAAACCATTTCCTCAGCACGTGATTGAGAAGCAATTCCCGAAAGAATCGCCAGACTATTTCCGAGCAGGTCGAAACGTTCGCTACTATGTATTTTATACGACCAGAATGCATAATATGGTTTATGCTTTACAACAAGTCCTTCATGTACATGATGATGTGATGAATCACTTGTAATAGTAAAACGTTTCATTTCCTGATACATCTTTTTTGCTCTATCATCTCTGCCAAGAATGCGCAGATAACTATACGCCAAGGTATTCACAAAAAGGCCATAACCCGTTACCCATTGTTCATCCCGCCAATCACTGGTAGGTTGTTGCGCAATCAGAAAGCGGTCTGAGGGGCTTTGATACTCCATCCAAATCAATGATTTTTCTACTGCGTCATGAAGGAAATCATCTTCTCCTGTTATCTTTCTGTATATCCCGACACCCAAAAGAAACAAAGGTGTTGTATCACTGGCTCCACGATCTTCTTTGTCATGCACCAGCGATGGAATATGACCCTTTTCGGTCTGATTACTTGCCAATGTTATCAATACTCTCTTGATGCTTTCCATTAGTTTCTGATTACCTGAAACAGCTATTCCAAAAATAGAAAACATCAAATCCCGTGTATAAGGTTCCGGATATCCCCAACCTGCTGTCCGTGGTAATCCATGAAAAGGACCATGAGCATTGTGTAGCAATACTTGTAAAGCAGCCTTTTTAGCTGCTTCTATCTCTTGCTTATCAATTGTTTGCATCGTCTGAATTTTAAAAATTATTTTATTCCCAATTTGTCATGCATTAATTGAACAAATTTCTCTGCTACAACACGGTAGTCAAAATTTGCTACAACACGCACTCTTCCTGCTTTGCCCATTCTTTCCCTTAATTCTGCATCTTTCATGAGTTGCAATAAATATTTTGCAATATCCTGAACGTTAGCACGATAATCCACGGTCCTTGGATTATCAAATTCCACAGTATGTTTGTCTTCAAAACCTGATTCTCCTCCAAGTGTAACATGATCCACAACAATTTTTTTAGCAACATTAGCCAGAAAAGCTGTTTCACCATGAATCAGTGTATCCAACATGCCCATAGCGTTGATTCCTAAAACCGGTTTTTCACATGCTCCTGCTTCAACCTGTGGCATTCCGAATCCTTCAAGCCGTGATGGGGCTGCATATATATCGCATGCACCGATCAGGTATGGCATGAAATTTCGGGATATTGTATTCGTAGCGTAATAGACATTCTTTTCTATTCCCAGGTTTGTAGCCATTTCATGATCAGCCAGGTTTTGAGACTTTGTTCGCTGTTGTGGCCATACTTTACAGATATATTTCCATTTTGGAGCTTTACTGTCAATGATAGCAAGGGCCTGCATGACCTCCTGAGCCCCTTTTGATGCCGCATCACCACCTACTGTGAGTATCATCAGCTGATCAGGGGTTACGCCTAATGCTTCACGTACTGCTATAATTTTAGGATCAGTCTTGCTGTAAGGAATAAATGCATCAGTATCACATCCAACCGGCAAAACTTCAATTTTATCTCCACTTATACCATCACGGACATACATCTCCTTTACCCAATTTGATGTAACCAGAATAAGAGGAAGTTCATTTAAAACTTCCTGATAATTGGCAATATATCCATCAGCAACTAACCAGGGAACAGGTTGCACACCAAACCGTTGAGGATGAAGAACAAGATGTGGTGTATAACCCCAGTAACCAACACCAACAACTACATCGGGTTTAAACCAGCGATAATACCATTCTTTTTCCTGTGCCGATTCATAGTGAACTGCATAGACGTCAATACCCATTTCAATCAATCCCCTGTAAAGAAGATCTCCTTGTGTTGCCAATCCACCGGGTGAAGGTGGGTAATCATATAACACCAAAACTTTCATGTTTACGTATATTTAAGTAAATGAAAATAACTATATTAATTTATATGGCTAAATCACCTTCATCACTGATACATTCTTTGGCCTTATACGAATCGGTAAATTGCAAGAATGCTTCAGACTTAGGTGTTGTTTGAGCTTCCCAACTGGCTTTATTAAAACCGTAAATTTCATTGATAATACTGTACTTCTTCAACCAGATTTGTTCCGGGAGTACATGATATATGGTATTGTTTTCGATCGCCCTGGGAAAATATTTTTTATTTCCATCCTCATAAGCAAAAGTCCAAAGTTCATTTGTCGAAATCTTTTCGGCATTCCATAAACTAATAACCGCTTTTGAAACTTCCTCATGACGAACATGCTTTGTATATTCTCCATGAAGGTTATGCGTGATTATCAGGTCGAAATGCCGTGGAGGCATCAATTCCAATATAGCGTGTTCGACAACTTTCTCATCCAAGGGGTTCTGATCAGGACCATCGTCAAGATCACCCATGTGACCTTCCGCATTTAAAGCAACAAGTGATTTGTAAAACTTAGGAGCCCTGTCACTATCACTCTTGCGACAAAGGCACACAACATAACATTTCCATAATAGATTACTCAATATTGTACCTCCCACCCATAATACTTCATCATCGGGATGAGCAACAATAATTGCAACATTTTTTGTAGTTAATTGTAACATTCTAATAATTTATCAGACTTATCTTAACAATCGTATCTTAAAATCAATTTGTATTATCCTCAAATTCTATATTTATTTTTTTTTGTAGGACGCAAGAAGTAAAATTCCACCAACACCCATAGTGGCAATGCTGAACACCAATGGAATATTCATATGGTGAGGTTCATTTTTAGTGATTTCAATTCCGGCAATATCAACAACTTTTTCTCTTGTAAAATACGTAAATCCGGTGAAAAGTGTTAAACCTAAACCAATTACAAGCAATAAAATTCCAGCTATTTTCATGATTTAATTTTCAATAAAAATAGGTCTATGTACTAGCAAAAGAGTTACACAATTATTTTTTATAATTACATATTTCACACATTTTTACAACCCCTTATCGGAAAAGACTTTTTTTTCTTCATATTTTCCACCTTTTGAAGGAGCGAATAGTAGTCGGAATTCCAGAAAGAACCGATAAAAAAACCTAAATTTTTTCAAAATCAGAATCCGACCATGAATTAACCATTAAAAGACCATTTTTTGATACTCCCGGGAACACTCCCATATCACTTCTATACCATTTAGAGACAACTGGTAGATACTCGTCCCCTGTAGCGTACAATTAGCCTACATTTAGCGTACCTGTTCCGTACCCTATAGACGCTACATGTACGCTACAGGTGCGCTAAGGGTACGCTACAGGTACGCTACACCTCTTGATTATCCCCCAGTTATTGGGGAAGTGTTTAATCTTCTTCCGGGAGTCATCGTTTCATTATCATTTTTTGATCATTTCAGTGTCTTTTAATGATTTGTTTGTTTTTCAACAGAGCCTGGGATTATAAAATATTGAAGATTAATTAATTATCTATAATGTGATCATTATTAATTATTCAGGTCCTGAAGTAAATAAAAAGGGAAGTGCCTCGTTAAAAGAATTTTAAAAGTACGAATCTGTGCAGAAACTTTCAATTAAAATATCCCTTTAAGAGGCACTCTTATATAAACCACAAACCCAATACGGTTTCAAATTACTTATTTATGCGACTTATCTAATGCTTTTTGATCTTCTTTTTGCTGTTTAACTATTACCTCTTTTTTCTTTTCAGCCGCTTTATCCTGCTTTCTAAAGAATCCCTTTAGCAGGAAATTGTGCTTGGCGGCATTCATGTTTTCATCTAACCCCTTGCTGCTTTTTTTAAGATTTACAATCGTTTGAGAAATATTTGAAGCAATTGTTGTATCTCTGATTAATCTTCCAAGTGTTCCTTTTCCTTTGTTTATTTTAATCATGACTTCTGCCAACTGATTTGAAATAATTGCTGCATTATCTGCTGTTACCTGCAGACTTTTCATGATAGCATCCGTTTCTGTAGGTTCTGTAGACTTTATATTTTGACCATCTACCGCCTTGGGTGAGTCTGAACTACCCTGGGAAATGATCAAAACACGGTCTCCAATTATCCCCGAAGTTCCTATACTGGCTTCACTATTTGATTTAATAAATCGCTGAACATCCTTTTTAATGATCAAGTCAACCCTTACCGTTGAATCGTTGATAATTCTGATATCATCTACAGTACCGACATTGATGCCAGAGAAACGGATTGTACATCCAACTTGTAATCCACTAACATTATAAAAAGTCGTATTTAGCTTATACACGGGATTGAATAAATTTTTCTGCCGTCCGATAATAAAGATAGCAATGATGAAAAGTCCCAATCCGACTGCAATAAACATTCCTAATCGTGCTTTGAATTTTGGTGTGTGCGTATCCATTTTTTCAGCGTATTAATATTGAGAGAAATAAATTAGTTATTTAAAGAATGATTTGATCAAAGGGTCTTTCGATTTTTCAAAATCCTCGAGTTTCCCTTCCTGGTAGATTAAGCCATCATGCAACATGATGACCCTGTCTGCAGTACTGCGGACACATTCAATATCATGTGTAATGATGATAGAAGAAGTTTTATATTTATTTTGAATATCGTTGATGAGTAAACTTATCTCATCAGAAGTAACCGGATCAAGCCCTGTAGTTGGTTCATCATATAATAATATTTCAGGATCGATAACAATCGTTCTGGCAAGACTGATACGTTTTCGCATCCCCCCCGATAACTGAGATGGCATTTTATATAATGCGTCCGATAAGCCTACATTTTCCAATACTTCTGCTATTTTTTCGTCAATCATATGCTGATTGAGTTTGTTCTTTATTCTACGTAAAGGAAATTCCATGTTTTCTTTAACATTCATGGAATCATACAGTGCACCACTCTGGAAAAGAAAACCAATTTTCTTTCGTATTTCAGTCAGACCATCACCACTTAATTTACTTACATCTTCTCCAAAAACCTTTATCGTTCCTGCGTCAGGTGTTAAAAGACGAACAATACATTTTATCAGTACTGATTTTCCGGAACCTGATTTTCCGAGTACCACAAGGTTTTCGCCATTTAATAGCTGCAAAGAGATATCTTTTAGTACCTCCTGACGACCAAATCCTTTTCTGAGGTTCTTGATATCAATAACATATTTTCCATTTTTTGTTATTGCAGTCTCCGGAGTTGTTGTTGTTTCTTCTCTCATAACATATCGGTAATTTGTACAGCAACCAGGTCCACAATTATAACAAGTAAAGAGCCCAATACTACCGCAGAATTTGCTGCTTTGCCAACACTCTCGGTTCCCCTTCCGGCAGTATATCCTTTGTAACATCCGACAAAACCAATCACACCACCAAAAAAGAAAGTTTTAATAAAAGCAGGTACGAAATCAGTGAATCTAAAAGGTGTGAATGATTGCGTGAAAAACAAAACATAATTTACATCGCCTTTAATATTTACTCCTGCCCAACCCCCCAAAATGCCAAAAGCATCAGCATATAAAACTAAAAGAGGTATCATCAACGTTGCTGCCAAAACCCTTGTAACGATTAGAAATCTCATTGGATTTGTTGAAGACACTTCCATGGCGTCAATCTGTTCAGATACTTTCATTGAGCCTATCTCTGCTCCCATCCCGGAACCTATTTTCCCGGCACAGATCAAAGCTGTAATAACCGGTCCCATTTCTTTGATGAGTGACATTGAAACCATATTGGGTAGCAATGCTAAAGCGCCGAAAGTAACAAGTGAAGGTCGTGCCTGAATTGTAAGTACCAGGCCCATGATGAAACCGATCACTGAAATAAGTGTTAATGATTTATATCCAATCTGATAACATTGGCGTAGGAATTCTTTGAATTCAAAATTTCGTGAAAAGGTTTCTTTTACCGTCAGAAAAAAGAAAATGAAAAAATTAGCAACATCTGTAAAAAAGTTGTTTGCATTTTCAATTTTAACAAAAGTCTTTTCGGTCAACCGGATAGTATGCTTAGATGCATTTAACTTGATTGGAATTACTTTAATAACTGAAGTAAGTTTTTTCATACTAAAACGATTATTTTCACCAGCAAAAATTTGATTTAATCTACATTAATTATTCTCATTCAGAATTACAATTTGTCAACAAGCTTGAATTACTTTCTTAAAAGTTTTCAAAATGAAATTTTCAAGAGTCACCATTATCCAATTGTTTGAATACAATGACTCCTGAAATTCTTATGTAGATGAAAGGGACGAAATTATTGCTTTAATTTGTTCTTTTGTTTTACCAAATTTTGACTGAAGTTTTTCAATCATTGCTTCTTTTTTGCCTTCATCAAACATTGACCCATCTTCAGTTAGTAAAGCGAATCGCTGTTTGAGAATGTTCTTCTGTTCCTTCCAGTTTACCTTTAGATCTGTTAAGTTTGCCATTTTTTATTTGTATTAGTAAAGTAGTAAGTGGAAATTCATAGTACAAAGGTGGCATATTAATCATGAAAAAGTGTTACACAACTTTGTCAATAAGTTACATCATTCACACTTTAAATTTTAAAATTCTTTTAAAGAAATGATGGGGTTAAGGCAATAAGTGTGTTCAGAAAATCTAATAAAAAAACAGAGATCTTTTAAGAATCTCTGTTTTTTAAAACTAAATGATATAGATAATAGATCTATTTCTGGGGAATAATATCAATGATAACAGTCCGGTTATAAAAGCGTTCTTCCGGATATTTGTTATCAAAAGGTGCCATAGTTAAATCTTCACCAAATCCGGATACTTCAAATTTAACATCACTTCTACCGGCGTTTGAAAGGGCTTTTTCAAGAATAGACTTGACGTCGTTGGCACGTTCTATAGACAAATTAAGATTATAAGATTCTTCTCCAATAATATCGGTATGTCCATGAATAATAACAGTTCCACCTATTGGGATCTTGGGAGTCACGATTTCGGTGAGATATTTTTCATACAGTGCAATGGTCTTGGATTTATCGAATTCATAGAGAACACTGAATCTCATCATTTCATCATTCTTAGCAGGTGTCCAAAGAACCATATGGACTGTTGATTCCTTTCTTACCGTTTTACCACTCTTTGTCTGACCTATCATCACAACTTTGTAATTTCCTTCAGGACGAGTACCTAAAATTGCTTTCCCGGGGATACTTACTTTTTCCTGTGTATATGGTCCAAAATTTTGCATAGTTCCATTGTCATCACTGATTTCCATAGACCATGTTGAGAATGCATTATCGCCTCCTGCTACATTGAAAGAAACATAACTATCAATTGGAGCTTCCTGGATACCTACTATTTCAACAGGTCTCAAGGCTGCATCAGGACCGCTCTGGAACTCCATCAATAATGCTGGTGAACCGCTCTCGATAGATACCCTCCGATCTCCTTCACGAAGAAGCACAAGGTCGGTTACACCACCCGGATGTTCAGCAGGTAGAACAGGTTTATTTCTTCCTTCTGTTTTTATCCTCGAAGGATCAATATCAAAAACAGTTACAAGATATGTCTTAACTGATTCAGCCATTTCACGACCTTCTTTGGGTGTATTATTTGACGATCCAACTAAGGTGATGGTTGCCGTAGGATTTTTTATCATACGGTCACCGAGTATGTTTAATACATTATAATAAACACTCATTTGTCGTGCACTACGACCTGATAGATATTTAGGTTTGTAGACTTCCAGATTATCCTCTCTGAATTCTTTCACCTGATCTTTCTGGAGCATTATATAACGATCCGGGATAACTGTCGATTCTAAATTGAAAAAAACATAGTTACGAAGTGGAAAAGTTTCTCTTAACCTGCGTTCAGTAGGAATGTTCGTTGGTGAATTAACGGTAAACTGGACTTCAGGATCGACTACAACCACTGCAACAGGTAATGTTGCGACAACTGTTTCAGGTACTGCAATTTTATGCCCGGTTCCAAACTTCAGGGCAATACCTACCCTCAATGTGTTAACATTCCATGTTTCAACTGAACGTGGTTCAGCACCAAAATAGGGATGATAAGCAACAAAAGGAGAGAGCATAAATTGAGTATGATTGCTAGAAGAAGAAAGTGGAATGTCAATTCCTGCTCCTACTTGCATAGAGATAAGCGATTTGTGTACATCACTCAGATTTCCATTCACATCAGGATTGGGCGTTTGTGCCGGAACAGCAGCAGGATTGACCCCTTGTTTGTATGTAAATGATTTTTCTTGAGTAAATGCTAAGCGTGGGCCGACATAAATATAAAAATTAGATTTAAATGGGGCAATACGCAAGCTCGGTTCTATTGTTACATAAGTAAGATCAATGGCTAAGTCTGCAGGACAGTTACAGGGAGTAATTACCTGATCAAATTTAGCACCGCGGCTATCATATCCCAATTGTAACATAAAACCTAATGCTGTTTTGGGGGCATGATACTCCAAAAGAGGGGCAAGATAGAGACCAACACCTTTGCCATGATAAAAAGCAGCGGGAGTTGTTAAATCTGAATTCAATTGCTGCGTAGTGCCACGATAGTAATTAAAATTTGCACCAACCGCTCCGCCAAACCACCAGGATGGAGTGGTATACTGTGCTTGTTGAGCCTGAAGAGACATCTGAATACTCATCATCATAAATGCACTTAAAATGACACTTTTAATGGCTAAGCTATATGGGGATCCTCTTAAGCGCGATCCTTTTTTAATATTAGTTTTAGCTTTCATGTTTTTTTGATTTAATATTTTTGTTTCATGTTTTTTTAATTTAATCCCGCCTTTCGGCGGGATTAAATTGTTTGTTTTTTATAACCAATATTATAATTCTAATTTGGAACGTTAATGGTTGTGTTTACCATGGTAACTGAAGCCACCAGAGAAATCGCTCTGCCATTCAATACCGTTTGAACAGCTACACCGGGTGTAGAGAAAGTAACTCCTGCCGTAGAAATGATAGTTCCCACCATAACGCCACCTCCGGCTCCATTAATAGTTGCTGCACTTCCAACATACCAGAATACATTCCTGGCTTGAGCTCCATTAGTCAAAATAATGCTACGTGCACCTGCCGGACCAGCAATACCCACTGTTAACCCTGCTGCTGTCTGGAATATCCATGTAGCATTCGGATCGCCCTGAGCGTCCAGCGTAAGAGGTCCATTGGAGATTTTAAAAGTGCCACTGGCAGACATATAGACACCTGGAGCTAAAGTTAAATTACCTAGTTCACCTGCGCCTGGATCAGTACCTCCTGGTTTGTTAGCCGGAGACATACTGATATAAGCAGCGTTTGCATCAACAAGAGCCTGAGTTGCAATCGCAGCTTTGGCAGCAGTTCCGGGGGCTGGAGGAGCAGTGAATATTCCACCAGTTGAATTTCCAACATTTAACGGTGTTTCTGTATATACATCACCAGTTAATCCATCATGAAATCCGGTTACTAAGCTAGATGCAGCGGTGGTTGAAATTCCTCCATTGTTAATTACAGTATTTAATCCTTGATTGGTTATCCCTGCATTTCCTCCAAATGCGCCGAAAACAGACATGCTTTTTAAGTTTATTACAGGCGGCACAACAAGGGGCTGTGTTGTAAAGCTCCAGACATAATTACTTACCATTGGTGTACCTTGAGTACTTTTAGCTGCAGTAGTAATTGTAGCAGTATACGTTGTGTTTGCTATAAGATTACTGGTTGGAACAAAATATGCAGTCGTACTGGTGTATGAAACAGTACCCGGTACTGACGTTGTCCCAATTGCAAGAGTAAAAGTTGTTGCAGGTGAAACAAGAGTCGTCCGATCCATAGGCATACTAAAGATTGCGGAAACTGTCTTATTCAGTGCTACACCAGTAGAATTATTGGCCGGATCTGTAGTTATTACAGTTGGTGCAATAGCTGCTACCGTGGTAAATGTCCATACATAATTAGCAGCCATTGGAATACCGATCATACTTTTAGCGCCGGAAGTAATTGTAGCTGTATATTGAACACCTGGCAAAAGATTAGTGGCCGATACAAAGGATGCAGTCGTTCCATCATAGTCAACAGTTCCCAATACTGCAGTTGTCCCTTGTTTCAATGTAAAGGTCGTCCCATTAATTGATAACGGATCCATTAGCAAACTAAATCTTGCTGAAACCACTTTATTAACAGCTACACTTGTAGCCAGATTTAATGGGTCGATAAAATTAACTATTGGCACTGCACCTGTTGTAAATTTCCATACATAGTCTACAGCTAATGGAATGCCTGCCAAACTCTTAGTTCCAGCAGTAATCGTACCAGTATATTGAGTACCTGGTAAAAGATTAACAGAAGGTGTAAAGGAAGCAGTAGTTCCGCTATATGTAACAGTTCCTGCGACCGGGGTAGTCCCATTTGCAAGGGTAAATGTTGTCCCACTTATAGTCGAGGGATCCATTGGTACACTATAAGATGCAGTAACTACTTTATTTAATACTACGTTAGTAGCATTATTTGCCGGGTCAGTCGTCAATGTTGGCGATATACCGGTAGTAAATGTCCATACATAGTCAGCAGCTAATGGTGTGCCTAATACATTCTTTGCTCCGGCAGTAATTGTACCGGTATAAACAGTGTTGGGAGCAAAAGAGAGGGCATGAACAAAAGTTGCAGTTGAACCGCTATATGTAACTGTTCCTACAACAGGTGTTGACCCTTGTTTGATTGTAAAAGTCGTTGCAGTAAGAGAAGTCGGATCCATTGGAACACTGAAAGTTGCAGAAACTATTTTATTAAGGATTACGCCAGTAGCATTATTTACCGGGTCAGTAATCACTGTCGGCGGAACACTGGTAGTAAATGTCCATACAAAATTATTTGCCATCGGTGTACCCAGTACAGTCTTAGCACCGGTAGTAATTGTTCCGGTATAAAGTGTGTTGGGTGTAAGCGCGCTGGTTGGTGTAAAAGAGGCTGTTGAACCAAGATACGAGAATGAGCCTGGTATTACTGTTGTCCCTTGTTTTATTGTAAAAGTTGTTGCATTAATTGTCAAAGGATCCATAGGAGTACTAAAGATAGCAGTAACAACTTTATTAAGAGGAACTTCAGTAGCAAGATTTGCCGGATCTGTAAACACTGTAGGCGATGCCTCAGTAGTAAATGTCCATACATAATCGGCAGTTGGTAAATTTCCCATTAAATCCTTTACAGATCTTTTAACCACCCCGGTTAGTTTAGTATTGGGTGGAAGGAGACTGGAAGGTGTAAAGGTTGCAGTTAATCCGCTGTAAGTCACTATCCCTGCGATTGGGGTGGCACCTGATACAGTAAAAGATGCATCCGTAATAGTAACAGGATTCATCTTTTCATTAAAAGTAGCTGTGATCACTTGATTGATAGGAACATTGGTTGCAAGATTTGCAGATACTGTTGATACCACAATTGGGCATAGACCAACGATTCCTACTTTTTCATCTTTACATCCACTAAGCAGCGTTGCCAGAAAAAGGGCTACGATTGCAGGAATCCATAATTTCAGTCGTTCTGTTTTCATCATTATTATTATTATTAAAGTAATTATATAAACAGTTGAAAAGAGAGTATCCGTTTTAGGCTCCTTTCAAGATTTTGATTCAAAACAATTTGATTCTGTGAATTACTTTAATTCCAATAAACGACTACATTGCTGAATTGACATCCAACTTTAAACTAAGTTTAATCCCATTCCCTTAACCCCTATTTTCCTAACTTACCTTTTTCTTTAAAGGGTTATTTCCTATTCGTGTATGTATATCTTTTCTGAAAATTAATTTTTAAAATGAATAAAAATTCACACAGTAAAGGTCAAAAAATTAAAACCTTTATTTATTACATAACTTTGGAAATAAATTACATAATTCACACATTGTATAATATTACTTTAATGTGTGAATTAATAATATACAAATCCTATTTATATTTTTCAATAGTCAATCGTGCCATCAGATAACTCACAGTAGATTCAGCTCCCTGGTTGAGATTTACATTAAATTCCTCTAACCCATCATAACAACCACCGGTACATGGATTATAAATGATCTGGTTCAATCTGTTTTGTCCCAGGAACCAATTGAAAGCAATCTCCATTTTCTCACGATAAACTTCGTCTTTGATCACATCGTAAAAATTGCTCAAAGCCATGACTGTATATGCAACATCAATGGGTTGTTCACCAAATCGTCCGGCTTCTTCTCCCTTTTTTAGCCATGTTTTATTAGAGATGACCTCTATCCCGTTTTCATTAAAGATCTTTGACAATAGAAAATCAAACGTAGAAACAGCGATTTTTTTATAGATTGCCTCTCCGGTTATCATCCAGGCATATAACATTGCTTCAGGTAAAATACTGTTGGCATAGGTAAGATATCCTTCAAACCAATCCCATTTTTTGCTTGATTCATGTTTATACAACCGGACCAATCTTTGAGCGAAAGTTTTTAAAATAACAAGATCTTCAGGAGACTTTGTCGTTCTCTGTGAGTAATATATTCCTTTGATTGCAAATGCCATAGCCCGCGGAGAATTCATAATATCAATCTGACGCAATGAATTATTATAAACTTCTTTGGCTTCAGTAATGATTTTCGCAGGAAGTAATTCAGCTTTTGAGATCAGATAACCTAAAGACCAAATGGCACGACCGTTTGAATCCTCAAGATTTGTTGTTTTGTTTTGACCGGTGAACTTTAAATTCTTGTCAACATAATTCAAAAAATTACCTTCAGGCTGTTGACAGCTCTTTATGAATGCCAGATATTTCTTTATCTCCCTTATACTCTTAATGTCGTCAGATGACTTTAAATACATACACATCGAAATCATTGCCCTTGCATTATCATCCAACGTATACCCTGTACTCAAATCCGGCTGATTGATTCTTGAAAACTGAATGATCCCAGTACCGGTTGTCATTTGACTCAAATGGTTTAGATTGATTTCCGGAAGATTATATTTCAATGCGATCTTATTTCCAGCTGTCTTGCTGAATAACTTTGCATGAGCAACGGCAGAATTTTCCCATGCAGTAAAAACTATTTTTTGCAACGCATTTATACTGATATTCCTTCTTAATTTATTATTGTTGAGCAACTTATTGACAGCTTCACTCAATTTCAAAGAGTTACGAAAATCGAAAATTATACCCGTATCTTTGGTTATCAATTCCCTTGCATGTGGAATTGGTGTTGAGATTATTGGACAGGCACAACTCATAGCATACGCAAAGGTTCCGCTTACAGCTTGATTTGGGTCGTTAGTTGTAAAGAGGTAAATATCTGTAAGTTGTAAATATTCCAGCAACTCGGGTAATTTGAGATATTTATTGATAAATATCACATGATCCTGAAGTGAAAGTTGTTCAATTTTTTGAACTAACATTTCACGATATTTTTCTCCATCTTCTTTTACAACCTCAGGATGTGTCTTGCCAATAATCAGAAAGACAACATTGGGTGTCTTCCGAACAATTGCAGGCAACGCTTCTATGGTAGTTTCCAGACTCTTACCCGAGCTAAGCAGACCAAATGTTGATAGTACTTTCTGACCTTTCAATCCATATTTTATCTTTAATGCATTTTTGTTTACATGGGTAACCAAATGAGTACCATGAGCGATCATAGCTATTTTTTCTTCAGATATGCCATAATCAACTATAAGAATATCGGCGGAAGTTTGAGTCATTACAATTATTGACTCACATACAGCTGCAATACCCCTGATCTTTGCTTTCAATACTTCATTCGGATGAGGCAAAACTGTGTGGAAACCAATAATTACAGGCTTAGTCAGATCATATAAAAATTGAAGAAAGGCCTGTTCCTGAACTCTAAAAAACCCAAATTCATGCTGGACCATGACAATCTTAATTTTGCTGTCTTTATTAATGGTTACAGCCATTTTTTTATATTCGGCCGCAATTGAAGTATTTAACGTGTATTTTACTTCGTCGGGATAAGCATAATTCACTTCTGTAGGTTCTAATGCACAAACTTTAATAGATAATGAATTACTGAATTTATTTTCCAGTGACTTGATCAGATCCTGTGAATAAGTGGCTATGCCACATTCTCTAGGTGGATATGAAGTAATGAATAATATTTCAGCCAAATCAGTTGCTTTTTCCTTGACCTGAATTTGTTTAAAACTTTGAGTAGCTAATTTGGGTAGAGTCATATTTCCCATTTCCGATAATTTTTGAAGTTGCATGATGACATCATTCTGTACAAGAGCAATACTTTTTATATTTTTCATCGTTTTTTTGTGTTAAATGTTTTTATTGAAGTTTGTAATGAGTAGAAGTTTTAGCACGGTTTATGACCGTTTATTTAGCTTAATTCTTAACTTTAACCAATGGTGGCTTTAGATTAATCAAAGGTGGCATAGTATAGCCCAATAAGAAACCCCATGGTTTTAAGGGTTCGATATTGTCGCAAAAAAGTTTCACAATGGCAAGAAGTGGTATAGAAAGAAACATACCCGGTATTCCCCATAAAGCATTCCCAATAAATACAACGATTATTGAGAAAAGCGCATTTATTTTGACTTTTGAAGCAACTATTATAGGGACAATGAGGTTATTGTCAAACAGTTGGATTACGTAGTAAGCTATCATAACATAAACAGCATACCAGGCTGTAGTCTTTGTGGCTACAGCAACCATCATTGGTAAAGCGACAGCCACAATCCCTCCGATGTATGGAATAACGTTGAGCATCGCACCAATTGTACCAAGCAGTATCGCATATTGAATACCCAGTAACAAAAGAGCAGTTGAATTCAAAATTGACATCAGGACAAATTCAATAACAAGTCCAATTAGATATCGTTGAATAAGTGTTTTTGTTTGTGTTACCATTTCTTTTACATGACTTTGGTTGCTAGAGACAAAAAGCTTGCGAATAAACTCACGTAAAAGAGGTTGATAATATAATATAATAAAAGTGTAGGTAGGAATTAGTAACAACAGCATTATACCACTGCCAAAAATGACGATTGTTTGTCCTATTGCAGCACTACTTGAATTGACGATTTCACCTTTAGTTTTAATAATCCATTCATGGATATTTTGAGGATCTACATCTAAATATCCTGATATACTGGTAATTGATTGATTGAGTATTATGGTAAATTTATCAACCAGTTTAGGCCATGATTCGTAAAGCATATGACCTTGCGAAAATAAAAGATCAACAAATGCAGCAAGGGCAATAAAGGTTAAGAATAAAGTAATAAAAATAGCTATTAACCTGTTTATTTTTAAACGTATAAAGAAATTTACAACCGGATGAAGTAAGATTGCAATAATTACAGCAAAAACGACAGGAACAATAATGTCCTGACCGATATACATAATCGTAAAAAAGGCAAAAAGGCCAACAAGAGTAATAGTTGCCTTTAAGTAAAATGGTAATATCATTTCTTTTTCGATCACGGCTATGAAATAGATTTCTTTTTATGAAGAAAATGTTGAAAGATATTCTGTCCAATTGATTTAATTGATTGCAGAGGGTTTCCTGCTCTTTTAACACCAAACTGTAAAACAGTACCTAAAATTTTCCTCGCTATTTTACCGGATACCCCTACCAATATTTTACTTGAAAGATAACCGGTGGCCATACTTATGCCGGTAGCTATAAGGTTGTCAATCACAAATGGTGAAGAAACAACTTCTTTTAGTGTGTTTTTAAAGAGGTTTACTGTTTTAAAACTCTCATAGGTAGTTAATAATTGCCCTTTCAATTGTTGTCCGCTGACATATTGTTCAACTTCTAATAATTGAATAGCATATTTAAGTTCGGCAGAAGTAGTTATCTTTTCCATGTGGCATTATTTAAGCATTTGTTTAATAATATAATTGCAGATCTTCTGTTTAAGCCAATCATGCATAAAAAAATGTATTACTAACCCCAGAACACCATAAAAAGCAGCTACCACAAAAAAACCATAACTGTTATTACCCATAATTTCGCCTAACCAGAAAGCTAAACCGAGGTTTAAAAAGAATAACAAAGAGGCTATAAAAAAAAACACAATCGAATGAGGTATGAAAGAGGAAACAACTTCAGATGTTTTATCGAGAGTTTTAAGTTTCACTAATTCAAAACTTGTTTTGCCATATTCAACAGTTCGCTCTAAGAGTGATTCAATCAATTTCTCATTGTCATTCATGGCTTTGGTATTGATAAATTCGTTTTTGCATTAAAAATCCACTTACTTAATTTTCTGTATATTGTAAATTACTGTTTGCAATAGTTAAAAGAATAACTGTTTCTTCATTTGTTGTCAGGTTATAATCGATTTTTTCATCAAGTGTAAGAAACTGATCCTTTTCAAGGCTGACAGATTCTTTGTGTGAATGATAAGTCAACTTTCCTTCAATTACCTGAAAAGTAACAGAGTCATTTGACTGAAATGATCTGAAGCCTGTTCCTGCATGTAATAAAATAAGCACAACCTTTTTATCCAAACAATTCAAAAGAATCATTGAATCGGGTTCCTCTTTTGATGAGATATGTTCATGTTTCATCATTCTGATTAAATTAGGCAAATCAAAAGTGAGCAATGACATATTCAGCGAACTGATATCCTTTATAAGGGGAGTTCCGGTTTTCAATGATTCTTTATCCATGTTCTTGAAATATTAACAATTTGAAATGTTATTATTTAACTGAAAAGAGCTTTAACTCTTTTTCATCTCCTTTATTTTGACTTCTGCTTTGTCTGTATAATCAGATACTTCGTCATTTACAACTTCCATTTTTTGAGAGATACCATCCAAAAAACTATTGAATTTCTCTTTCAGATCATCAGTTAGATCATCTTTCTTTTGACCTATTTTTCTTCTTGTGTCAGAGCCCTTTTCAGGTGCAAACAAAACACCCAGTAAGGCACCGGTGGCAATGCCAGCGATAACTCCTAATAAAATTTTTCCTGTAGTCATAATGTATGTTTTTAAAAAATTGTTTATAATAAAATGATAAGTAATAAGATAATGATGATAATAGCACCAACTGATAGATAAACTCCACCATTCATCGTTTTAAGTTCACGATTGATCGCACGTACTTCTTTACGCAAACTTTTCTTATCTGATGAAGTTAGATTGGACTTATCCATATCCTTTATTTCGTTCAACCTCAAAATCATTGTTTTAGCTTTTGCAGCCTCAGCTGCATTGGTAACCACTTCCGTTTTAGTAGTTGGTTTCGTTGCTGCAAATGTTTGACTTGGTTGAAATGTTAAGAACATCATACATGATGCGATTAAACAAAATGTGATTTTTTTCATGTGATTTTTTTAAAATGTTTGAATTAATGTTTGTTAGAAATTAAATTCTGTCGCCACGAATAAGTCTGAAAACTATTGCAATTACTGCAATAACCAGAAGAATGTGAATTAAGCCACCTGCACTGTAACCAATGAATCCAATTGCCCAGGCAATGATCAGGATTACTGCAATTAGATAAAGTAAATTTCCCATGATAGTTGATTTTAAATTGTTTATAAAAGATTATTTATTCTTTCCATTACCCCGGCCCTGATTTTTATCATTGCCTTTACCTTGATCTTTACCGTTTCCCTTTCCGGGCCGTTGACCAATGCTTCGTTGTTCCTGTCCACGGTATCCTTTCGCATATTTTGTCTTATAAACATTATAGTTTGAATAAGGTTTGGTACCATGATAATCTGTCATTACTACTTTGTAACCGCTATAGAGATCGTAATCTCTGTAACGCGTAGGAAGGTATGCTCTGTGAACCCAAACGCCACCATTCAAATAAATAAACATTGAAGTTTGGACATCATAATATGATTCAACATCGGGCAGATAGTAATACCTTGCGTGGGTATAACCCACCGGGCCCCATCGTGGAGGAGAACCAAGATTGAGTTTGACCGATATTTGCGCCTGAACCGGATTGGCCAGAAACAATACAATCAAAATGACAATTAATTTTAAAGCCTTCATTTTATTTGATTTTATTTGTAATTAGTATATTTCTTATGTTTTTTGATTTATTTTGATTTTTTTATGGTTAAATCATCAAATGATTTTCCAAGTTCATCCATATCACGATTATAGTCAGCCTTGAAAATTTCCCATTTGGCTTGTTCTTCATATTTGTAATCAGCCAGCTTCATTTTTAATTCACTGTTTCTTTTTTCTAATTCAGCCAATTTCTTTTCGTATATCGCTCTGTTCTCTTTTTTCTCGTTGGCAATTCGTGATTTAAATTCGGCAATCCCTTTCTCATATCTGGTGATTTTCACTTCAGATGTTGTTCTGAATTGTTGAATTGAATCCTTGACTGCCTGGTCTAATTCCAGATTTGCCTTGTCAACATTTTCCTGAGCAGCCTCAACTTTTTTAGTTGAAGATCTGCAACCGGTAAACTGTGTTCCGGCAATAAGCGCTGAAATAGCTAGTGTAAAAAATATTTTATTCATTGTTTTAAATGTTAAGTGTTTTAGATTCAATTGTAAATGAATTTTACTTAAATAGCTTTCTCTTACTGAGAATAATTACAATTCAGAAATAATCTTGTGTAATTCTTCTTTAGTTTTGCCAAGTTTTGTCTGCAATTTGCCTAACATTTCATCCTCTTTTCCTTCTAATAACATCAAATCATTGTCGGTTAACATTGCGAAACGTTGTTTCAGTTTACCCTTTGTTTCCTGCCAGTTACCCTTTAATTCGGTTAAATTTTTCATCGCTTTCAGATTATAAGATTAATAAATAATTTCATTACAAAGATGACTTACCACGCCAGAAAAAGTGTTACATAACTTTGGAAATATGTTACATCATTCACACATTCTTCTATAAGAAAATGCACAAAATGAATTATAAAAAAAAAAAGAGCGCTGTTATAAAAACAACACTCTCTTTTCTTTCTATATGTATTATCTATTTTACAACGATACTGTAAATCATTGCAAATATTAAAGTTAAAAACCACTCATGAGCTTTTCTAATACCAATACTCATTTAAGTCGGTATAGTTAAAAATATGTTACATCCTTTCCATGTACCAATTCAGTTCTTTTTCCATCTTTTTATAATGGAAAATGGTAGTTATGATTTTTTGTAAACGCACGAATGCAGTCTCACTTTTTACAACATAATCAAATGCCCTGTGATGCATACAACTTATTGCAACATCAATTTTGTCTTGTGATGATAACATTACAACAGGAATGTCAGGATTGAAAGCCTTTATCTTATCCAGGGTCTCTATTCCATTCATTGCAAACTTATCAATACCATCAAGGAAGTAATCTAAAATGATTACATCCGGATTGTGTGACAAATTATCCATACAAAGTTCACCGGTTTCATAGGTTTCAATTATAAAATCGGCATGATCCAGAAATTCTATTTCCAGAGACTTCAAGAACAAAGCATCATCATCAACCAGGAAAAGTCTTATTTTGTTATCATTTTTCATGATTTCGTATTTTTAAACTTAATATATTCTTCTTCCAACTCTTTACATGCTTGAGTACAAATGTCACCAATCTGTAATACCATATCATTTATTCCTTCGGTCTGTTGTTGAGTACTTGCAAACTCCTGGACTTTTTTTGCCATGTTTTCAAAATTCGGATTTATTCCCATAATTGAAAATGAAGGGATCATTTTATGAACGGCTCCATACAATAATATCCAATCTTTATCCTGTAAACCCTGTTTCATTGCTTCGATCAAAGGTGGTGTTTGCTTTAGATAAAGAGAAATCATCTCCATCATCAGCACAGGATTAGATTTTGTCCTATGAAGTAAATAATCCAAATCAATGCATCTTATCTTTTTATATTCAACATATTCATTTATTTCAACCCGGGCATTCTTAACTAAAGAAGGTTTTTTTACTAAACCAACTATTTTATTGTACAATAATTTCTCATCAACAGGTTTTGCGATATAATCATTCATTCCCACTGACTTGCATTTTGCAAGATCTACAGTTGTAACATCAGCAGTCAGTGCGATGATAGGAATTTTTGAATGCAGTGTCTTACGGATATATTCTGTTGCTTCAAAACCATTCATCTCAGGCATCTGCAAATCCATTAAAATCACATCATAAGATTTCGCCTGGAGTTTTTCAATAGCTATTCTTCCATTTGATGCAATATCCCTTTCAAATCCAAAATCATCCAGTAAAGTTTTCATCAGCAATTGATTCAATGGAATATCCTCAACGACCAAAACTTTTATGTCGGTAATCTCCGCATCCAATTCAATTACTTCTTCATCAGAATCAGCTTGAGATTTTGTTTTCTGAAAACTCAATGTAAAACTAAATGTAGAACCTTCATCGATTTTGCTTTTTACACTGATTGTTCCACCCTGAGGTTCAACCAACTGCTTTACGATGGCAAGGCCTAAACCTGTTCCACCATATATTCTTGAAGTGCCACTGGATGCCTGTTGAAAGTTTTCAAAAATCTTATCAATTTTTATTGCAGGTATTCCAATTCCCGTATCTGCAACTGCAAATTCTAAAGTGACGATATCTTCCTCTTCGCTCAACAGACGCACACTTACTGTGATTTTACCCTCATTTGTAAACTTCACAGCATTGCTCACAAGATTTAAAATTATCTGATGCAACCTAACAGGATCTCCTACCAGGACTTCCGGTATTTTTTCATCATATATTTTAACCAGTTCTAAATTCTTTTCCTGGATTTTTGTCTCAAACAAATGAAGCATGGCTGATATTGATAGTGCAAGTTTAAAAGGAGTTTGTTCAAACACCATTTTACCTGCATCTACTTTTGCCAGATCAAGGATATCATTAATGAGCACGATCAATGCATCGCCACTCATTTTTATTGCTGTTAAATACTCCTTTTGTTTTATAGATAAATCTGTTTTCAATAACACTTTTGTAAATCCGATAATCGCATTCATAGGCGTCCGGATTTCATGACTCATGTTCGACAAAAACTGTTGTTTTGCTTTTACAGCATTTTCCGCAGTATGTGCAGCAGTCTCTGCATTGCTTTTTGCTTCTTCTGCAATTGTGGTTGCAAGTTCAGCAAACACTTTCGCCTCAATCAGTTCGGTTGCAATCCTTTTTTGTTCTGTAACATCCCGTGCTACAATCACAATCCCCAATACATTACCCCGGTCGTCTTTATAAACCGATCCATTAAATAAAACATCGGTCAGTTCACCATTTTTGTGTCGAAGAGTAAGCGGAGAATCGGCAACAGATCCTTTGGCAAATACCTCCTCATATACTTCCCGTGCCTTCTGTGGCTCAGTAAAATAATCAAAGAAGTCGGTACCGGTAAGCTTTTCACGTGTAATACCAGTAATGTTTGCCAAAGCTTCATTCATGTCGGTGATCTTTCCTTTTGTATTGATGGTAACCAATGGATCGAGACTGGCTTCAATAAGACTCAAAGAATATTTGGAAAGTAAATTTTGTTCAGTAACATCACGGGCAACAATAACTACGCCCATAACTTTACCGTTATCATCTTTATAAACAGATCCGTTGAACAAAACATCGGTCAATTTACCGTTTTTATGCCGTAGGGTAAGTGGTAAATCGGCCACAGAACCATTTGCAAAAACCTCTTCATAAACCTCCCGAGCCTTTTGTGGTTCGGTGAAATAATCAAAGAAGTCTGTACCTGTTAGCTTTTCGCGCGTAATACCGGTAATATTTGCGAGAGCTTCATTCATGTCAGTAATCTTTCCTTTAGTATTGATCGTAACCAAAGGATCCAAACTGGCTTCAATTAAACTTCTGGCATATCTAGATTCTTGAATTAATTCTGCTTCCATTCTTAATATTTAATGACACCCTAAAGTGGATTGATTAATTTTAATTCTCATTATTTAAACTGTTGAGTTCTTCAATTGGGATACGCCTTTTGTCTTTTAACATTTTAAAATGAGAAGGTGAAAGACCTGTAACTTTTTTAAATTGATTTGATAAATGAGCTACACTGCTGTAATTCATTTTCCAGGCAATATCTGTAATTGATAATTCATCATAAATAATCAGTTCTTTAATTCGTTCCACTTTATGAAATATGATAAATTGCTCAATTGTAGTCCCTTGTACTTCCGAAAACAAATTTGACAAATAAGTATAATCCTGTTTAAGGGTTTCACTGAGATAACCTGAAATATTGATTTTTATTTTTTCATCCGAATTATAAATCATATCAATAATCGATTTCTTTATTTTTTCAATCAAAATTGCTCGCTTGTCGTCCATCAATTCAAGTCCAGAGTCAAGCAAACCAATTTTCAGTTGCATTCTTTGCTCACTGGAAATTTCTTCCATGATCTCTATTTCGCCCAATTCAACAAGCAAAAAATGTAAACCAAGTTTCCTTAATTCCGTTTTCACTGCTTTTTTGCAACGGGCACTTACCATGTATTTGATGAATAGTTTCAAATTAGTTTTTGCATTTAATCAAATGTTGATAAAGGTAATCTTGCTTTAATCAAAAAAAGTTACATAACATTTAAAATAAATTACATAATTCTCACATTTATTAACCCTATTTAAAGTCAATTGCATGTCTTGATAAATAATTGTGTAATAAACTTGCAAAACAAATACAAGCTATTATTTGTTAGGGTAACAAGGTCTGTAAATACGTCCATGAATATAAGTTGAATGTGTTTTGATCTTCATTAACTTCATTTTGACATCTTCAAGGGTTTTGATGTTTTTAAAAAAGGAATGACATATTTCTCCAAAGATATTAATTTCCAAGGGATAAACCGCAAAATTTTAATGTATCTTTGTATTTATGAACTAATTTAATTCGTTTGAAAATCTACATCAAAAATATGGTTTGTGATCGCTGTAAAATGGCTGTTAAAACCGAATTAAAGAAATTAGGTCTGCATTTTATCGTGGTTGAATTGGGTGAAGCTGAAATAATGGAAGACATTTCAGCCGAGCAACAATATATATTGGACAGTGGTTTAAAGAAGAATGGTCTTGAATTGATAGATGATAAAAAAAGCATTCTTGTTGAAAAGATCAAAACAATTATCATCGAACTGGTTCATTACACTGAAAAACAAAACACTGTAAATCTTTCTGACTTCCTTAGCCAAAAGCTCAATCACAATTATACATACCTTGCCAATCTCTTTTCTGAGGTCAAAGGAACAACCATCGAACAATTTCACCTTTCGCATAAAATTGAAATGGTAAAAGAACTCCTGGTCTACGACGAACTTAACCTCACCGAAATAGCTGATAAGATGCATTACAGCAGCGTGGCACACCTTTCAAACCAGTTTAAAAAAATGACAGGACTTACACCGTCACACTTTAAAAAGCTGAAAACCAAAAGACGTGACCCTTTAGGTAATCTGTGAAAATCAGTGGAAAAATAAAATTATTTTTTCGTTAAAAAAGGTTTGAAATCAATTGCCATAAGACCATCTTTTCTACCCAATAAAAGTTTATTTTCGACAATGACAAGTGAAGCCGGCGTTGCCTCTTCAACAGGTACTTCGTTGATCAATGTACCTGTACGGCAATTTACAAAATAGAGATATCCTGTATTTCCAAATGCCGAACTGTTCATAATGAGTATTGAATCCTGATAAATCAACGGTTTCACAAAAAACACTCCCTTTGTAGGAACAGTCCATTTAACCTTCCCGTCACAAAGACAGTATATTTTATTGGCATTAATTGTAGAACCTACGATGAGATCTTTTTTATAAAATACCGGAGTGGTAGGCAGATAAGTCTTGTCGGGATCAGTAAATGCCCATTTTGGTTTTCCGGTCATGATATCGATAGGATTATAAGTATCATGCTGGCTTCCAAAATAAAGCAGATTATCTTTGATGACCATTTCTGAAACAATAGCACCATACTTTTCTCTGGTATTGGCCATTTTATATTTCCATTTCAACGATTTCGTTGGAATTGCAACTGCATAAACGGTCCCATCCCAATCACCAAAATAAATGATATTATCTTTGACAACCGGCGTAGAACGAATGACCTTCTTATCAGGTGTAGTGAATTTGAAAACGGCTTTCCCTGTCTTGATACTTACGCCATTTATTGTACCATATTCATCCCCGAAATATGCAACATCATTTTCAATAACAGGTGATGAATGATGATAATCGGTCAAATCAACCGATATAATGGGATCGATAGTGCTTGCTTTATAACACCATAACAACATTCCATCCTTAGTATCAATTCCGTAAAGCGCGTTACCGGCTTCAAAACAAACAACATTTCCTTTTATTGCCGCCCGTGAATTGATTGGATGCATCACTCTGCAACTCCAAACCTCAGTGCCGTTCTTGGTGTCAACCGCATAAAAATTTCCACTCATATCTCCAAAATAGGCGATATTCCCTCTGACAATGGGAAGGCAATGAACAGAACCCGTTGCAGTAAACTTCCATAAAATGTTCTCTATTGGAATCTGGGCATCAATGAACAGAGGACACAGTAGTCCTGTGATGAATAAAAAGAAAAAAATGTGACGTAGAGGTGTTTTCATAAGTGTGTAATTTTAAATGATAAGTATTTATGTTGAACCAAATTTTATCATCACAATCACTGGAAACTTGAAAATCATCCAAAAATGAAGACTTTTTCACTCCCAATTATTCATTATTTCAATACTGAATAACCACAGGATCAGTTAGAATCAATAGATGTCTGATAATAACTTTCACCTTTCTACAGACCCAAATATAGGCATAAAAAGATGAAATTATTCATTTAACATAATATAAATAAAATTACTTATAAAAACTATAAAGGGCCGGTTTATAAGAACCAGCCCTTGTCATTCAAAATGAAATAAATTTAATGATTTTCAATGTATTCATCAATCTCTTTGTGCCATTTATCGGGTTCAAAAGTCCCCGGAATTGTCGTTTCTCCAAACAAAAGATCAATCATATAATGTGGAGTTTTCCCGCCAATATGAACAGACTTACTGCACGATACACAATAAACCACCACATCTTCGGCCGGCATTTCTGCAGTTCGTTTCATCATTTGTTTTTTAACAAGCTCAGTTGAGATCTCCCCGAAAAAACTATCTCCGCAACAGGTACTTTTTGTTTTGGTATGTTTGGGTTCAATAAGACGGATATTCATCTTTTCCAATAATCTACGGATCGCAGTATGCACCCTTTCCTGATCCCGAGTCGGGCAGGCATCAATAATCGACATTTTTATCCCTTCATAATCAGGAAAAGGAAAGAAATCGCTCTCTGCCAAAATCTCCCATAGAGAAATAGTGGTTGTGTTTTCGTAGTTGTTTCGGAAACGCTTATCACAACCCGGACAGATATTGATCACTTCGGTTTTTGATGTAAATAGAGGATCATGTCTGCAACATGTAGATAAAACAGCTGTTTTACCAATGTTTTCATTCAGAATGAGATGCAGTTTTTCAGCTAAATGAGGTTTATATAATATCAGCGCACATCCGGGGGCAAATATCTTTTGCATATAAATTATAGTTTCAGTTGATATTCATTTTCTAAATCAAGCAACCACTTTTTCCGCCACAAACCTCCACCATAACCTGTGAGGCTTCCATCGGTACCGATTACCCTGTGACAAGGAATGACGATGGCAATTCTGTTCATACCATTTGCATTTGCAACAGCCCTAACAGCATCGGGATTCTTTAAAGCAATAGCCTGTTGTTTATACGAACGTGTTGATCCATAAGGAATATTTTGCAATTCTTTCCAAACCGCTTGTTGAAAAGCCGAACCGGGAGTCACCAACGGAAAAGTAAATGCTGTACGTTTTCCTTCAAAATATTCATTCAGTTGCGAATGAAGCACTGCGAAATGAGGATTCTCACCTTGCACAATTGTGGCATTCAACAATTTTGTCAGTTGTTTAAATTCCGTTTCAAGCATTCTTCTATCTGTAAATTCCAGCAGGCAGATTCCTTTCTCTGTTGCCCCTGCGAACATTGTCCCCAATGGCGTTTCAAAACGTGTAAGGTCAATGACAATTTTGTTTTTACTGTTCGATGGAGAAACCCCAAAGACAGATTTAAATGAATCATTGAAACCACTCAACGACTCATAACCCATATCAAATGCTGTAGAGGTTACGGAGTCACCGTTTTGTATTTTCTTGAAAGCAGTATTAATGCGATACATTCGCTGGTATGCGTGAAAAGTAATTCCATGATTTTTCATAAACCATCTGCGTATTTTACTGGGTTCAATTCCTCGGGTCCGTAAATCCCAATCTTTCAGTTTTACTGAAGGATTGTTGTTAATTTCCAAAAGTACCTCTTTGATCCAATCCGGGGTATGGCCCGATTGCAATAAAGGATTACATATTTTACAGGGCCTGTAACCATGAAAAATTGCTTCTTTGGTTGTTTTAAAAAATTCAACATTAACTTTCTTTGGTTTACGTGCAGTACATGTAGGCCGGCAAAAGATCCCGGTGGTTTTGACTGCTGCAATAAAAGTCCCTTCGAACGTTACATCTTTTTCGACAAGTGCCTGATACATGATTTCGTCAGTCAACATACCTTTTTTGGGGTAAAGGTAGTATGGGGAAAATTGACTAACAACCGAAAAATTAACAACTATTTTTTATTCTTCAACAAATTTTTATTCTAATACATATTGTCTGTTTTTCATCGATCAATGCTTTAAAAAATCATCCACAGAATTAACTTATTTGGATTCTGACAACTCATTTAAAACATTTATCGTCCTCCAATTTCTGGTTGTTGCTTTCAATTTTAATTTTGATTCAAAAAAGCTGTTACTCAGTTTTGTTTTACCATAACCATTGGCACAATAAACATAAATCTCATTGTCAATTAGTAGAAATTCATCGGGAGAAAAATTAAAATCCATTATTTTATCGACTAACACACTATCTGGTTTATCTGATAAAAAAGTCACATATAATGACTCCAATTTCATAGATTCATTATTCAAAAATGGATTCTTAGCAATGATGGCTTGTAATTGAGTATGATTTCGAATGAGCACCGATACCTGCATATTCAGAACTTCAAGAATTTTCTCTTCAATAGTTTTTCGTAAATAATAAGGATCTGCATTGTCAAAATCAAAAACAACATTTCCACTTTGAATATACGTTTTGATATTTAAAAAGTTTAGAGACTCAAAAAGGTGTTTTAAGTCCTCCATTCTTATCAGCTTTTTACCTACAACATTTATTCCACGGAGTAATGCAACATACCTATTCATTTGATTAACAGTTTTGATAACCACAATCAATTATCTTGCCTGGATTCCAAGCCAGCAGTGGATATAACAGGCAAAATCACCAATGATCAACCGATCATTTCCAATGAGCTGTCGCCAGGCTCCATCTTCACCAACAGTTTGTTGATTCCGGCTCAATATATTGCACTTATCAATAAATGCATTATGTGCACGGGTACGTTCTTCATCTTCTTCCAGTTTTTCTTCAGCCGTCATAAAGTGCCATTCGGCCCTGATATGAGCATATCTAACTGCTGAGCGAAACAAACTACTACTCAATTCAGCCAATTTACTGCTTTCAATGGCTTGAAAACATATTCTGAAATCATTTTCGATCATATTATCAATTTATTAAAAGCTTTGGAAGAGAATAAAAAATAGCATAATCAGAATGGCCAGAATTGGTTATCATACCATACTGCTTCTTTCAGTTCATCATTCAATTGATTCAAAATCTTGTGATGCCCTTTCTCCCATTCGGCCAACCAGGTAAAAACAGCTTTTTGAGCTATATCATTTGTCGCAATCGCCGATTGCGTATAGACCTGTATTGCTTTGCTTTCAAAATCGATGGCTGCTGAAATAGCTGCTGCTTCAAAACTTGCAGCGTTGATTTGATTACAGATCCCTTTGGTCATAATCTTAGCAACAAATCCGCTATCCCCTTTTGGAAATTCTGTCACCTTAAAAGAATTATCATGCACGAAATGAGCATATTGATCCGAAAGTTGTTCAATATGTAATTGTTCTTCTTTTGCCATGAATGCAAAAATATTCCTCACTGCATCACTTTGTGTCATTTTAGCTACATGCTCATAAAAAGCTTTGCCCCGTCGTTCCATCAAAATTGCATTCTTAAGTATATCTAAACGATTCATAGTTAATATTTTTATATTTCTAAAATTACACTTTATTTAGAAACTGAATAAAAAAAAAATTGTTCATGTCAAATTATCCGATTCTGTTTATCAATATTTATTCTAATTAATTTAAAGGACAATTATACTAAATTTCACGACCAAAAGCAACTACAATTTTCTGGCGTTTTTCAATTCATCCAACTCCTTACGCATCTCCATCACGATCGAAGCAATCTGATGAAGTCCGGGATTCTCCACACCGCCCGAATCCTCACAATTTAGGTTACCTTTTTCATCAAACTGATAGTACTTTGAACCTTGTTTTTGAACAGGTTGGTTGCCTCCAAGATCAAAACTGATTACCCCGATTGCTTTCCAGATTTCGCTGACCTCTTCTATTTTGATCGTGTATGGCCTATAATCGGGATTATCTGACTTCAATATCAATTCATTGTTTTGCGACATCTTGTTATATACACGCTTATAAACAATCCCATCATTCAGGGTAAGCAAGATATATGTTGTTCCATCAACCAGTTCAGTCCAGTCCTGCAGATATTCACACAACACATAAGAACCGGGAAGAACAGGCAACATGCTGTCGCCCCTGATCTGAAAAACCCTTCGTGTTCGCTCCTGTCCCAACTCAGGAACCGGAAATGAAAAGCGTGGAAGCTGACCAATATATTCACGGTCACCATAGCCACTCATATATCCGGCAGAGGCTTTGACGGGAACGATGGTAATCATCTCCTGATCATTGCGATCGACAATTGTGATCAACACTCTTAAGCTTGCTCCCTTGATATCCACCTCTTTCTTAAAACCACGGCTCAGATCGAGATTGATGAGATCATCTATTTTGACACCAAAGAAAACAGAGAGCGTCTGTAAAACGCCAATCCGCGGAACGGCCCTCCCCTCTTCATAGGTGCCAATCATCGAACGGTTGACATCAATCTCCAACGCCAATGCGTCTTGCGTCATCTCTTTTTGTTTCCTCAGAAAACGAATATTCGAAGCCAGGTAATTCATTGTTTTATTTTTTTGCTAATTTAATAAGAATTCTGATTTTATTAGTATTTTTGTTAGAATTAATTTTCTATTCGAATTGCAGAAAATGTAGGGACCGCCCTTGTGGCCGCCCAAAACGAAATGCTAATCAATTTTATCAAAACATCAATCAGCAATTCTAAAATTTCATCAGTAAAAATAAACATTTTAATCCCATACAATGAACGATCAACTCCTTGAAAAGCTCAATATTTTAGGCAGTGCAGCCAAATATGACGTTTCCTGTTCTTCGAGCGGCAGCAACAGGGCCAATACCGGCAAAGGACTTGGAAATTCCTTCAGTTGCGGCATCTGTCACAGTTTTACGGAGGATGGCCGGTGCATATCATTGTTAAAAATCCTGCTTACCAATAACTGTGTCTACGATTGTGCCTATTGTATCAACAGAAAGAGCAATGACATCCCGCGTGCAACTTTCACCGTGACAGAAATAGTAGACCTCACCATTAATTTTTATAGACGCAATTATATTGAAGGACTCTTTCTCAGTTCCGGAGTCGTCCGCAATCCCGATTATACCATGGAACGACTTGTTCGAGTAGCCAAAGACCTTCGTCTTGTGCATAAATTCAATGGATATATTCACCTGAAAGCCATCCCAGGTTCAAGTGAAGAGGTGATCGCAGAAGCCGGACTTTATGCCGACCGATTGAGCGTGAACATCGAGATCCCAACCGAAACCCACCTGAAACTGTTGGCGCCCGATAAAAGCTTCAAAGACACCTACACTCCGATGTACCAGATCCGCAATGCCATCACCGAAAGCAAATCAGAACGCAAAAAATTCAGGTCAGCGCCAAAGTTTGCTCCCGGGGGACAAAGTACGCAGCTCATCATCGGGGCTTCGCCCGAGAGCGACCATCAGATCCTGAGCCTGGCATCGGGACTTTACAGTGACCAGCAATTGAAACGAGTCTATTATTCAGGATTTCTCCCCGTGAATGCATATGACCAGCGATTGCCGGCCCTGAAAGAACCTCCACTGGTGCGTGAAAACCGGTTGTACCAATCCGACTGGCTGATGCGGTTTTACTTTTTCAAAGCCGATGAGATCGTGAATGCCCAGCACCCCGATCTCGACCTGGAAATAGATCCCAAACTCAGTTATGCCCTGCGCAACCTCCACATCTACCCCATCGACGTAAATAAAGCCGATTACGAGATGATTCTTCGGGTTCCGGGCATTGGTGTTCAATCGGCAAAAATGATTGTCCAGGCGCGTCGCCACAATCGTCTGAACTATGATAATCTTAAAAAGATAGGTGTCGTCATGAAACGTGCCAAATATTTCATCTCATGCAACGAACTGATGCCTCACAGGCAGGATCTGCTGGCCGAAACCCTCAGATACCGTTTGCTGACCGGTGGTGTTAAAAAGGGACGAAAAACACCATCCAACCAACTTGATCTGTTTAAACAACCCCTTCTCCTGCCACAATGAATGTCTTTGTCTACGATGGCACCTTCGAAGGGCTGCTCTGTTGTGTTTTCGAATCTTTTCAACGAAAACTGATTCCCGAAAAAGTGGTCTCAACACAACTATTGAGTCATGGCCTCTTCGACTCTGAAATATCCATCACCACAGAACCCCAAAAAGCTGCAAGGGTTTGGAAGAGTTTACAGAAAAAACTTTCTCCCCGCAATAAACAGTTGCCCTTTCATGCATTCCTTTATGGCAAGGAAGAGATCGATCAGACCGTGTTCAACTTTATCCGGTTGGTCTTCGATACCCCTCACGATGTCGATCGCGATTATGCCAATCCGGATGTTTTAAGGATCAAACAAATCAAACGAAAAGTGACGATGGAAGCCATGCGGACCATTCAATTTGTACGGTTTCAGAAAACGGCCGATGAAATTTATTTTGCTGCCCTCAGTCCCGATTTTGATGTCCTGCCACTTGCCACGCAACATTTTCTTGACCGGTACAAAGATCAGCAATGGATCGTTTATGACCTGAAACGCGATTACGGCATCTATTACGACCTCAACGATGTCAAAGAAATCACTCTCGACACCAAACAATTCAGCCTGCTAACCGGAGAAATCAACGACAATGTCATGGAAGAAGGCGAAGCGGGCTACCAGGCATATTGGCAACAATATGTCAAAGCCGTCACCATCCGTGAACGCCTCAACCTGAAACAACAACTCCGTTCCATGCCCCGCCGCTACTGGAAATACCTTCCCGAAATGAAAAAGAAAAACAGATAGAAAATGTTAAATTTTCGTTTCTTCTTT
>JGI24140J50213_10000107_pt1 | contig 35552 bp, 35 predicted proteins | sample BarGraIncu00222A_FD_50213 | JGI IMG/M metagenome (IMG submission 50213)
GATGACGTGGAAAGGGTCTTTTCTGTTCCAGCGCACCGCGCAATGGATCATGCCGCAGCCCAATGTGCGCTACTCCGAGGAAAAACGGCAGCAATACCGAACCGATCCGCGCCNGATGCAGGCGCGCTACGATTATCTCGCGCAGGCCTTCAACGATACTTTCTGCGCTGCTCTTGCCGGTGAAAGCGCCGAAGTTTACGCGGCGATGGCGCAGGCTTGTCAGGCCAATCTCGACGGCGTCGTCGATCCCGGCTTGCGGGCGCGGCTGACGCCTGACTACAAAATGGGATGCAAGCGCCTGATTATCTCGGATCGCTTTTATCAGGCGATCCAAAAGCCGAACGCCGAGCTGGTCGACACCAAAATCGACCGTATCGAAGCGGGCGGTGTGCGCATGGTGGATGGCCGCTTGCACGGGCTGGATTGCCTCGTTCTCGCAACCGGGTTCGACACCCACAAACTGTTTCGCCCGATGATCGTTTCGGGCCGCGGCGGCAGGACGCTCGATCAGGCCTGGGCTGATGGAAATAAAGCCTACCGGGCCATCAGCGTTCCGGACTTCCCGAATTTCTTCATGCTGGGAGGACCTCACAGCCCAATCGGAAACTTTTCTTTTCTGATGACCATCGAGCGTCAGCTGGATTATGTGCTTCAGCTTGTGCGTCTGCTGCAGTCGGGCCAGGCGCGCGAAATCTCGCCGAAGACTGAGCCGACGGAAGCCTATAACGCTGCGCTGAGAGAGAAAGTGGCCGGCTCCATCTGGGCGTCCGGGTGCCGAAGCTGGTACATCGATGCAAAGGGAAATGTGGCTTCCTATCCGTGGTCGTTCGAAAGATTCGAACACGACATGCGCGCCCCGATGCTCGGGGATTTCGAGCTTGCCTAGGCAGTAACGCCTGTTGAAGACGTCGGAAAAATAAGCCGCATCCAAATTACTAAACAATATCCACCGCCACGATTCTCTTGATCTCGGTCGAGGCCTTCGCGTTAATGGTTGCAGTGCAGCAACAACTTCGTTTGGCGAAAACGAACAAGACGCCCATTGACTCCCAAAATGTTTAGTGAAAAGCTTGCGCTTAACAATAATACTAAACATCATTCCCGCGGTCTTTGCCGACGGCGGGATTTAAGTCTGCGTGCATAAACGCCGAACGGCGAAGTGTAATCGGCAGGACAAGCAGGCAATCGCCTGCGACAACAGGGAGGTTGTGTAATGATCCAGATGATGCGTGCATTGGCGGCGACCGCGGTCGTTGTTGCCTCGTGTATGGGAAGTCCGGCGGTTGCCCAGGCCAAGCAAATGACCTTGTGCTGGGCGGCGTGGGATCCGGCCAACGCGTTGGTGGAGCTTTCGAAAGACTTCACCGCCAAAACCGGCATTGAAATGAAATATGAGTTCGTCCCCTGGACGAGCTATGCGGATCGGTTTCTCAACGAATTGAATTCCAAGGGAAAACTTTGCGACGTCATCATCGGTGACAGCCAGTGGATCGGCGGGGCCGCCGAGAATGGCCACTACGTCAAGCTCAATGATTTCTTCGCCAAGGAAAAGATCTCGATGGACGATTTCATGCCGGCGACGGTGGTCGGCTATTCCGAGTGGCCCAAGAATACCCCGAACTACTGGGCGTTGCCGGCGATGGGCGACGCGATCGGCTGGACCTATCGCAAGGACTGGTTCGCGCGACCGGAAATTCAGGCAGATTTCAAGAAGAAATACGGGCGCGACCTTGCCCCTCCCAAGACCTGGGATGAACTCAAGCAGATCGCCGAGTTTTTCCAGGGCAGGGAGATCGACGGCAAGAAGGTCTATGGAGCCTATATCTATACCGAGCGTGGGTCCGAAGGCATCACCATGGGCGTAACCAACGCGCTCTATGATTGGGGCTTTCAATACGACGACCCGAAGAAGCCCTACCACATGGAAGGCTTCGTCAATTCACCCGAAGCGGTCCAGGGGCTGGAATTCTACAAGTCGCTGTACAAGTGCTGCACGGCGCCGGGCATGAGCAACGCCTACATGTCCGAGGGCCTCGACGCCTTCAAGTCCGGGCAGGTCGCGATGCAGATGAATTTCTTCGCGTTCTTTCCCGGGCTCTACAAGGATCCCAATGTCGGCGGCGACAAGATCGGCTTCTTCGTCAACCCGAAGGAGAAGTTTCACTTTACCCAGCTCGGCGGGCAGGGGATTTCGGTCGTCTCCTACTCGGAACACAAGGACGACGCGCTCGCTTACATCAAATGGTTCGCGCAGCCCGACGTTCAGAAGAAGTGGTGGGCGCTTGGCGGCTATTCCTGCCTCAAGGCGGTGCTCAACGACCCGAGCTTCCCCAAGAGCGCGCCGTTTGCTGCTGACTTCCTGGAGTCGATGGGTATCGTGAAGGACTTCTGGGCCGAACCCTCCTACGCGACACTCCTGCTCGACATGCAGAAGCGCGTCCATGACTACGTCGTGGCCGACAAGGGCACCGCGAAGGAAGCGCTCGATCTGTTGGTCAAGGATTGGCAAAAGGTGTTCAAGGAAGAAGGCAAGATCTAGCCTGATCAACCCTGGTCTCCCGATCTTTCGCATCGGGAGACCATCTCCTTTGGCGAATCCCGATCTGTGAATAACAGGACTGACATGAGCACTCTCGCCGAGCGGACCGTCACCCGGACACCGCACCGCCTGAAAATGCGACTAGGCGGAATGTCCGACAAGGCGATTGCCTGGCTGTTCATTACGCCGTCGGTTCTGCTCTTGCTGGCGATCAATATTTTCCCGTTGTTGTGGACGATACAGCTCTCCTTCACCAACTATCGCGCCAATCGTCCGAACGCGCCGATCGCGTATGTCGGCCTCGACAACTACCGGAACATTTTGACCGACCCCGACGTGTGGCAGGCGATGCAGGCGACGGCTCATTTTGTGCTGTGGTCGATTGTACTTGAACTGGTGCTGGGGTTTGGGCTGGCGCTTCTGATCAACCGCCGCTTCCGCGGTCACAGCTTCTGGACCACCATCATTCTATTGCCGATGATGCTCTCGCCGGCGGTGGTCGGGAATTTCTGGACATTTTTGCTGCAGCCGCAAATCGGGCTATTCAACAGCGCAATCGCGCTGTTGACCGGCATCGATCCGAGCTCGTTTCAGATGATCGGTGACGTGCGGCTGGCGCCGTGGTCGATCATTCTGGTCGATACCTGGATGTGGACGCCCTATGTCATGCTGATCTGTCTTGCCGGTTTGCGTTCGATCCCGGATTACATCTATGAAGCAGCCGAGGTCGATCGCGCATCTCCTTTGCGACAGTTTTGGTCCATCACGCTGCCAATGGTGATGCCGTTCCTGATGCTCGCGATTCTTTTCCGGGCGATCGAAAACTTCAAGATGTTCGACATGGTGAATCTGCTCACCTCGGGCGGCCCGGGTTCGACCACGGAGGTGGCGTCGATCACGTTGAAACGCGAGGCTTTCGAGAAATGGCGTACCGGCTATTCGTCGGCCCTGGCCATCATTCTCTTTGTCACCGTCTTTGGCGCCGCCAATATCTATGTCAAAGCCCTCAATCGGGTGAAGCAGCGATGAGAACGCCCGTCACCGCACATTCCGTGGCCGATCCGTCACCACTGTCGAAGATGGTCGCCTCGTTTCTCGTCGTCACCTATGCGGTGGTGACCATTCTGCCGTTGCTGTGGATATTCCTCACCGGATTCAAGACGCCGCCCGATTCAATCGCCTATCCGCCCAAGGTTCTGTTCGAGCCTTCGGTCGAAGGCTACGTCAACCTTTTCACGACGCGCTCGCGGCAGACACCTGAATTTCTGGCCAGCCTGCCGCCTCCGCAGACCTGGTATGAGCGTCTGGTGCGTTCCCGCAACATGGTGATTGGCGGGCCGTCGAAGGTGGTGCCGCGCTTCGTGAACTCCATGGTGATCGGCTTCGGCTCGACTTTCCTTGCGGTGTGCTTCGGCACTATCGCGGCCTATGCATTCTCGCGATTTCGCGTCCCGCTCGCTGACGATCTGCTGTTCTTCATCCTGTCCACACGAATGATGCCGCCGATCGCGGTCGCGATCCCGATCTACCTGATGTTCCGCTACCTCGGATTGACCGATACCAAGCTCGGCATGATCCTGTTGTACACCGCGGTGAATGTCTCGCTGGCGGTGTGGCTATTGAAGGGGTTCATGGACGAAATCCCGCGCGAGTATGAAGAGGCTGCGATGGTCGACGGCTATACCCGTCTTCAGGCTTTCTTCAAGGTGGTCCTGCCGCAGGCGACCACCGGCATCGCCGCAACCGCGATCTTCTGTCTGATTTTCGCCTGGAACGAGTACGCCTTTGCGGTTCTGCTCACCAGCGGCGACGCGCAGACCATGCCGCCCTTTATTCCGTTCATCATCGGCGAGGGTGGTCAGGACTGGCCCGCGGTGGCTGCCGCGACGACGCTGTTTTTCATCCCGATCCTGTGCTTCACCATCCTGCTGCGTCGGCATCTGTTGCGCGGCATCACCTTTGGGGCGGTGCGCAAATGACGGAAAGGATCGCGCATTCCGTATCGAGATGGCCACTCTGGCTCCGTCGCGGCCGTTGCGAAGCCGTCGCAATCGCGTTGATCGGCCTTGGCGTCCTGATGCTGATGCAGCCGCTTTCGCTGGATCTGTACAGCTATTCCTTCGTCACTATCCTGGCCGGGACGCTGGGATTTGTGATCGTCAGCCATTTTCCGGATTAGCGCCATGGCAGAGATCAAGCTCGAAAACGTAGCCAAGACGTTCGGAACGTTTACCGCCGTCAAAGGCGTGAACTTCACGATCGATCACGGCTCGTTCTTTGTCATTCTCGGCCCATCGGGCTGCGGCAAGACCACGACATTACGCATGACCGCGGGCCTGGAACTGCCGACCTCCGGTCGCATCCTGCTCGATGGTGAGGACGTCACCGCGCTGCCGGCTTCGGCACGCGACATCGCGTTTGTGTTTCAGCTATTTGCGCTCTATCCGCATATGAATGTACGGCAAAATATCGGCTTCCCGCTGCGATGCCAGAATTTTCCGCGGGCCGAGATCAGGCGAAGCGTCGAGGAGACGGCGAGATTGCTGCGAATCGATCATCTGCTGGACCGCCGGGTCGGCGGGCTCTCCGGCGGTGACCGGCAACGCGTCGCCCTCGGCCGCGCCATCGTGCGTCGGCCCAAGGCCTTTCTGATGGATGAGCCGCTGGGCGCGCTCGATTCGGAGTTTCGCAGGTTGATGTGCGGCGAGCTGCGTGAACTGCACGACCGCATCGATGCGACCACCGTCTACATCACCCACGACCAGCTCGAAGCAATGGCGATGGCGGACCGTATCGCCATCATGAACCAGGGCCGCGTCGAGCAAATCGGAACGCCGCAAGAGATCTACGATCGTCCAGGCACGATGTTTGTGGCTGACTTCATCGGTGCGCCGCCGATGAGCTTTATCGACATCCAGACCTCGCTGCGGCGGGGCGATCGCCGTATCGAGATCGACGGTGCGTCCGTCGAAATGCCCGAGCTGTTCGAGGATCGCGCCGAGGGCAAGTTTGCGCTCGGCGTGCGGCCGGAGAATGTGTCGTTCGCCGATGCCTCGCCGCTGCGAGGTCGCGTGATTGGCGCCGAGTATCTCGGCACTACGCAAATCGTTACCGTCGTCACGGCCAGCGGCCGGGTCAAGGCGCGCTTGCCTTCGAGCGAAGCGGTTCGGGTCGGTGAAACAGTAGGGCTCGCATTGCGGCCGGACAGGTTGTCGCTGTTCGACGCCACCAGCGGGCAGGCGCTGCATTCGTCGCTTTACGAGGGAGGAAGCCGTGGCTGAGGTTGCGCTGGTAGAAGTCAGCAAAAGCTTCGGCCCGGTCGAAGCGGTCCGAGGCCTTTCGCTTTCCATTGCGGATGGCGAGTTTGTCGTGCTGCTGGGTCCGACCGGTGCGGGAAAGACGACGACGCTGCGCTTGATTGCCGGTCTGGAGCGACCCGATCGAGGCAATGTGGTGATCCAGGGGCGCGTGGTAACGGACGAAGTGCCGGCCGAACGCGACGTCGCGTTCGTATTTCAGCAATATTCGCTTTATCCGCATCTGACCGTCTACGATAATCTGGCCTTTCCGTTGCGCTCGCCGGCGCGACGTATGAACGAGGAGGTGGTTCGCCGCAGGGTCCATCAGGTCGCGGAACTGCTTCATATCGAACAGAAGCTTGGCAACCGCGCGACTGCTCTTTCCGGTGGCGAAATGCAGCGGGTTGCGATCGGGCGGGCGCTGGTCCGCGAGCCGGCGGTCTACCTGATGGATGAGCCGCTGTCCTCGCTGGACGCCAAGCTTCGCGCCGAGTTGCGGCTTGAACTCAAACGCATCCAGCGCGAATTGGGAACGACCATCCTCTATGTCACGCACGATCAGACCGAAGCCATGACGATGGCGGACCGGATCGGCGTGATGAACGAAGGGGTGCTGATTCAACTCGGCACACCCAGGGAGATTTATGAGCAGCCCAACAGTGCCTATGTGGCAAGCCGGCTTGGGACACCGACGATCAACCTCATTCCGGCGACGCTCCTCGGCGGCGATACCGTGCCGCCGCATGTACAAACCGTGGGCTTGCGGACTGAACACATCAGGATCTCTCCAGCGGATCGCCCCGGGCCGCTGGCGCAGGTCCATTGGGTGGAACATCTCGGCGATCAGAACCACGTTCATCTCAAGCTCGCCACCCACTCGCTCGTGACGCTTGCGGACCCGGTCCAGCAGCTCAAGGCGGGGGACCAGGTGTCACTGCAGTTTGCCGAACCGCTTTATTTCGATCAGGCCGGCAACCGGGTCGGCACCGACGGATTACGGGGGCACGCATGATGGTGGATCGACGGGCCCGTAAACTTCTGTTTGAAACCGTGGCGCAACGTGTCATTGCGAGCGCGGATGAATTGACCGACCTCGACCGCGCCATTGGCGACGGCGATCATGGGATCAACATGCGGCGCGGCTTTGAAGCTGTTCTGGCGGCGGCAGATGAGCTCTCCGCCAAGAACCTCGGCGAGTCCCTGAAGGGCGTGGGCACGACGCTTGTCATGAAAGTTGGCGGGGCTTCTGGGCCGCTCTACGGGACATTGTTCATGTCGCTCGGCAAGTCGCTGGCGGACGAGGTGACCAGCGAGCAAGCGGCCGACGCTTTTGCCGTCGCGATCGACGCCGTCAAGGCGCGCGGAAAGTCCGACGTCGGTCAAAAAACAATGCTCGACGTGCTGTTTCCGGTGCTCGCCGTCTTGCGCGAAGGGGGAGACGGCATGGCGGCGCGCCTGAAGGCGACGGCCTGGGCGGCTGCCGAGAAAACGATTCCAATGCGGGCGATCCGCGGTCGCGCCTCGTTTCTGGGTGAGCGCAGCATTGGTCACATGGACCCCGGCGCACGATCCTCCGCGTTGATCGTCGATGCGGTCGCAGACGTCATGGAAGGATTCGCATGAGCGAAAATGTAGGAATCGTTATCGTGTCTCACTCGGCGGACGTGGCCCGGGGCACAGCTCTCATGGTTGAGCAAATGGTCGGCCGCGAAGTGCCGCTCGGCTGGTGCGGCGGGGATCCGGGCGGCGGGTTGGGCACCAGTGTCGAGGCGATCATGAAGGCGATCGATCAGGCGTGGTCCGAACGTGGCGTGGCCATTCTCGTCGATCTCGGCGGCGCCGAGACCAATAGCGAGATGGCGATCGAGATGTTGCCGGAATCGCGCCGCGACCGCGTCGTTGTCTGCAACGCGCCTGTGGTCGAGGGCGCGGTCATGGCGGCGACGGAAGCAGCCTCCGGCGCCACGCTCGAGGCCGTGCGTCGCACTGCCGAAGAACTGACACCGGTCTGATGCGGGGCAAGCGTGATGAATAAGCTTCGGGCGTCGGTGCTGATGCGACATGAGGTCGGGTTGCATGCGCGCCCCTCGGTCAAACTGACCAAGCTCGCGAAGGCGTTTGAATCGCGCATCGATCTCGGCCTGTCGCCGGACGGGCCCTGGGTCGACGCCAAGAGCATCGTCAAGGTCATGGCGACCAAGGCGCCGAAAGATTCAACTATTTATTTTCGAGCCGAGGGGAGCGACGCGAAGGCAGCACTTGAAGCGCTGGTGACGCTGGTCGACGGGGATTTCCAGGATGGACGATAGAACGCATCGAACGGCCCATCGCATCGAGGGGAGGCCAGCCGCTCCCGGAATCGCGCTGGGACCGCTTATGCGTTTGGCTCCCAAGCGGCATGATGCCCGTCAAAAGCGATCTCCGGCGGAAGAGCATCAGGCCCTTGTCGATGCGCTCGCGGCGTCGCAGGCGGATCTTGCCGCACTCGCCGGCGAAGTCGAGGACGCCGACGCAGAGGCGATCCTGTCGTTTCAAATTGCGCTTCTCGAAGACGACAGTCTTTCCGCGCCGGGGTTCGCCCGCATCGCCGCCGGCGAGCTCGCCAATCGCGCCTGGAGTGCCGCGATTGATCCGGAGATATCATCCTACGATCAGGCGGAAGATCCCTATTTCCGTGCCCGGGCCTCCGATTTGAGCGACCTGCGCGATCGCGTGCTGAGGCATCTGGCAGGTGAAGCCGATCAGGCCTTGCCGGCTGGCGTTATCGTCGCGGCAGACGATATCCCACCTTCCATGTTTCTGGCCAATGATTGGCGTGACGGCGGCTTGATATTGCGCCGGGGAAGCCCGAGCAGCCATGTCGCCATTCTCGCGAGATCGCGCGGCGTGCCGATGATTGTGGGCGTAGACGTCGATTATCTCGAAGACGGCCGCGATGCCCTGCTCGACGGCGAGGCGGGACTTCTCATTGTCGATCCCGACAGCGATACGCGAGCTGTTTACTGTCAGCGTCGTGACGAACAGTCGAAGCTGCGGCAAGCGGCGGCATCGTTCCGTGGTCCGGCGCTGACGGCCGCCGGCGAACCGGTTCAGGTGATGATCAATGTCACGGGTCTCGCCGAACTCGAGGCGCTTGATCCTGCCAATGTCGACGGGATCGGTCTGATGCGGACCGAGTTTCTGTTCCAGGGCCGCGAACAACTACCGACCGAGGAAGAGCAATACCGGATCTACAAGCGCATGGTCGAATGGGCCGCCGGCAAGCCAGTAACGATTCGTACCCTCGACGCTGGAGGCGACAAGCCGATTGTGGGTTTGACCCAGGCCGGAGACATCAATCCATTTCTGGGTGTGCGCGGCGTGCGGCTGTCATTGCGGCATCTGGACGTGTTTCGCCAGCAATTGCGGGCGCTGACCCGCGCTGCCGTCGCGGGAAACCTCAAGGTGATGGTTCCCATGGTCACGGTGCCGGAGGAACTCGACCAGTGCCGCACGCTTCTTGCGCAAGCCGTCGAGGAGTTGCGCCGCGAGGGCCAGCAAGCACAATTGCCGCCGCTCGGCATGATGGTCGAAGTGCCGGCGGCAGCGCTGACCATCGAGGACTTCAATGCCGACTTCTTTTCCATCGGCAGCAACGATCTGATTCAGTATGTGACGGCGGTGAGCCGGGACGAGCCTGAACTCGCCGATCTTGCCCGCCCTTCGCGGGCCGTGTTCAACCTGATCAGGCATGTCGTCGACTATGCGGATCGCGCCGGCCGCGAGACCAGCCTGTGTGGCGATCTTGCCGGCGATCCCGCGCAAGTCGCAGCGCTGCTCGACCAGGGCTTGCGCATCCTTTCGGTCGCACCGGGAGCGCTGGGGCCTGTGAGGGCAGCGATCTCCCGTTATTCCGGCCCTGCCGCATGAGCACGCTGGCGACCCCGGCAGGATCGCAGGATCCGATCGCTGCCTACAAGGCNATCCTTCGCGATGTGCTCGATCGGCGGCCTTCCGGCACGCGCCAGCGTTTGGCCGAAGCGCTCGGCAAGAACCGCAGCTTCATCACGCAGATTGCCAACCCGGCCTATCAGACTCCGATTCCGGCNCAGCATGTTCACCCCATTATCCAGGTCTGCCATTTCTCGGCGCAGGAGCGGGACCGGTTTCTCGAAGCCTATCACCGGGCGCATCCGCGGCGGCTGCTGCTGCTGAAGGAACGGGAGCGAGGCAGGCGTCTCACCCTCATGCTGCCCGATCTTGGAACCGAGAAGAACCACAGGCTGGATACGCTTTTGAGTGAGTTTGCAGAGAAAGTCGCGAGGCTGGTCGAGGATAGCTGACGTCGAGGTCATGCTCGAGCATGATCCGGAAAAGTGGATACCGGTTTTCCCTCGCGACAAACGCGAAGCGTTTGCGCGGAGATCATGCTCAAACAAAAAATAGACGGCGATGCCGATTCAACCAAAACGCATCGCGCCAGGGAGGTCTGAATGAAGAAACTGATCAACGACGTCGAGAATGCGATGAGCGAAAGCCTCGCCGGATTCTGTGCGGCGCATTCCGACATCGTGCGCATGGGCGAGCAAGCGCCGTACGTGCAGCGTCGGCATCTCAAGCCCGGCAAGGTGGCGCTGATATCGGGTGGGGGTTCCGGGCACGAGCCGCTTCATACCGGATTCGTCGGGTTCGGCATGCTGGATGCAGCCTGTCCCGGTCAGGTTTTCACCTCCCCGACGCCCGATCTTATTCTCGCCGCCGCCGAGGCCGCGGATACCGGTGGCGGCGTATTGTTCATCGTCAAGAATTACGAAGGCGACGTCATGAACTTCGAGATGGCACGCGAGATGTCGGGCAAGCCGATCGCGACCGTGATTACCGACGACGACGTCGCGGTGGAGACTTCGACCTTTTCGACCGGACGGCGCGGTGTCGCCGGCACGCTCATCGTGGAGAAAATCCTCGGAGCCGCGGCCGAGCAGGGGCGCGATCTCGCTGACCTGAAGGCGCTTGGCGATCGCGTCAATGCGGCCACGCGTTCGATCGGGATAGCTCTGACGAGCTGCACGGTTCCGGCAGCCGGCAAACCAACCTTCGACATCGCCGGGGACGAGATGGAGATCGGTGTTGGCATTCATGGAGAGCCGGGGCGCCGCCGCGTCAAGCTCAAGCCGGCAGGTGCGATTGCCGCCGAAATGGTCAACGCGATCGCAGCCGATCTCGGCGAGCGTGGGCGTGGCGAGGCCATCCTGTTGATCAACGGCTTCGGCGCAACCCCGCTCTCGGAGCTTTATTTGATGTATGATGCCGTCCGCAGATTGCTCGAACCGGTCGGCACTGTCGTGGCGCGATCGCTGGTGGGCAATTTTGTCACCTCGCTCGATATGGCAGGTTGCTCGGCGACGGTGTCGATGATTGACGAGGAGATGAAGCGGCTCTGGGACGCGCCTGTTCATACGGCGGCGTTGCGTTGGGGCATGTAGTCCGCAAAACGTCGCACGCCCCGACGGCCGCCGATCGGGAGCTACGCGTATTTCATGCGTGTAATGGCGGTCATCGAACGAGAGGCGCCTCCCGGCGCTTCCTCTAGACTTCGAGCCATTCCTTTCGGACGGACGCATTGGCCTTGAGTTCGGCGGGCGTGCCCTCAAACACGATGCGGCCGTGGCCCATGACATAGACCCGGTGGGATATCCGCATCGCAATCGAGAGCTTCTGCTCGACCAGCAGGATCGCCACCCCGCGCCGGGCAATNTCCGCGATCAGGTCGCCGACNTGCTGAACGATGATCGGTGCCAGCCCCTCGGTCGGTTCGTCGATCATGACCAGTTCAGGGTCACCCATCAGCGTGCGGCAAATCGTCAGCATCTGCTTTTCGCCGCCCGACATCACNCCTGCGGCGGTATCGGCCCTTGCGGCGAGATTGGGAAACATCTCGAGCATGTCTTCGAGCCGCCACTTGCCGGCACGCCTGGTATCCTTGATGCCCAGCATCAGGTTTTGCCGCACCGTCAGGCCGGGAAAAATATCGCGATGCTCCGGCACGTAGCCTAGCCCCAGATGCGCGATCCGGTAGCTCGGAAGTCCGGCAATATTCTCACCCTTGAACTTGATCGTGCCATGCGGCGGCACCTCGCCCATGATGGCTTTGACCGTCGTGGAACGCCCAACGCCATTGCGTCCCAGAAGACTCACGACCTCGCCGGCGTCGATGTGCATGTCCACGCCTTGCAGGATATGGCTCTTGCCGTAATAGGCGTGAAGGTCCTGAACCTGCAGCATCAGGCGGCCTCCTCGCCGAGGTAGGCTTCCTTGACCTTCGGGTCCGACCGGATCTCGTCGGGGGTGCCGGAGGCGATGATATGGCCGTACACCAGCACCGAAATTCGATCGGCCAGGCCAAACACCACGCTCATGTCGTGTTCGACGATCAGCAGCGTTCGGCCCTCTGTCAGGCGGCGAATGAGCGCAACGGCACGTTCCGTCTCGGCGTGGCTCATGCCAGCGGTCGGCTCGTCAAGCAGAATAACGTGAGCCCCGCCCGCCACGGTGATTCCGATTTCAAGGGCGCGTTGCTCGGCATAGGTGAGCAGGCCCGCCAGAACGTCTCGGCGCGGCAGCAGATTGATGTCTTGAAGAATCTGCGCGGTGCGCTCGCGAACCTCAGGCAAATTGTCGACGTTCTTCCAGAATGCGTAGCGATGACCGGTTGCCCAGAGCACGGCGCAGCGGATATTCTCCCACACGGTCATGTTGGCAAATACGTTAGTGACCTGAAAACTGCGCGAGAGGCCCCGCCGATTGATCTGGTAAGGCCGCAAGCTCGAAATAACCTCGCCTTCCAGAAGAACACTGCCGGAGGTCGGCGCTAGATAGCCGCTGATCAGGTTGAATGTGGTCGATTTTCCGGCGCCGTTCGGCCCGATGATCGCATGGCGTTCGCCCTTGGCGACGGTCAAATTCAGATCATGGATGATTTTGACATTGCCAAAGCTTTTTTGAACATCGCGCAGCTCGATCGCGGGAGATGTCATGCGTGGACTCCCTTTTCACGCGCGACGGTCGTCGCATCGTCCCATGCCCGCCCGACCCGGGTCCAGCTTTTACGTGCCAGGAAAAATCCGACGATGATAAGTACCGCGGCCAGCACCCAGGTGATCGGGCTGGACGCATCGAATGGAATACCGAACGCCTTGGTGTTCGGATCGTCACCCGCGTTGACGGTGTAATGGACGATCGTCTCGATTGCCAGCATAAGGCCAGCAACCATCGCCAGCGTAGGGACAAACGCGATCAGATAGGAAGGCAAAACCCTGCCGAGCGTTCCCGCCTTTAGAAGGGATCGATGCATCATCAGAAGACCGGTGATTCCGCCCGGTGCAAACATCACGACCGCGATGAAGAATATTCCGAAATAGAGCTGCCACACTGACGTCAGATCGCTAAGACCGAGCGACAGCAGGGTAACGAATATGGCGCCGACGATGGGTCCGATGAAGAAGCCGACCCCTCCGATGTAGGTCGCGAACAGCACCGTTCCAGACTGAACCGCGCCGAGATAGGCCGAGTTGGCGATTTCGAAGTTGATGGCCGCCAGCGCGCCCGCGATACCGGCAAAGAAGCCGGCGAAGCAGAAAGCCAAATAGCGGACAACATGCGGATCGTAACCGACAAACTGGACGCGCTCTGGATTGTCCCGAACGGCGTTGCACATCCGGCCCAGCGGAGTACGCGTCAGCGCATACATCGCGATCGCCGCAATCAATGTCCAGAATGCGACCAGATAATAAATCTGGATTTGCGACCCGAAATTCAGGTCGAACACGCGCAGCAGCTTGGTCCGATTGGCGGAAACGCCGGCTTCGCCGCCGAAGAAACTGCGCAGGATCAACGCCGAGGAGGCGACGAGTTCGGCAACGCCAAGCGAGATCATCGCAAACGCCGTACCGCTTCGACGGGTCGATACCCATCCGAGGATGGCAGCAAAGAACAGGCCGGCCAGCGCTCCTATCAAGGGCACCAGCGGAAGCGGCACGGGCAGCTTCAATCCGGCAATCAGGTTCATGCCGTGAATGGCCAGAAAGCCGCCGAGACCGTAGTAGACCGCGTGACCGAACGACAGCATTCCGGTCTGCCCCAAGAGAATATTGTAGGACAGCGAGAAGATGATCGAGATGCCGACCAGGCTGAACGCCGTCAACGCACCGCCTGATCTGAAAATATAGGGCAGCACCACAAGTACCGCGGCCGTTGCGATCCACCAGCCATAGAAACGGAGTTTGGCGGTGCCGATTGAGCCTGGAGAGGCCGCGACATTGGAGAGATCGCTCATGATTCACGTTTTCCCAATAGGCCCATCGGGCGGACGATCAGGATCAACACCAGCAAAAAGTAGGGCATGATCGGCGCGATCTGGGCGATGGTGACGTTCCAGATATCGGCGACAAAGGGGTTCTTGTTGCCGGGCCCAAGTGGACCGAAAGCGCTCGCCAGCGACCCGTCCATCGATACCGCAAATGTTTGAACCAGCCCTATCAGCAGCGAGGCAATAAACGCTCCCGGCAGTGAGCCCAGCCCGCCGACAACGACGACCACGAACAGGATCGGGCCAAGCAGCCCGGCCATGTTCGACTGCGTCACCAGCGCCGGTCCGGCAATCACGCCCGCGACCGCGGCCAGCGCCGTCCCGACGCCGAACACCAGCATGAAGATACGTCCAACGTTGTGGCCGAGGTGTCCGACCATGTGCGGGTGGGTCAGCGCTGCCTGCACGATCAGGCCGATCCGCGTTTTTTTCAGAGTAATCAGCAATCCTGCGAAGATGACGATCGACACCAGCAGCATGAACATCTTGTAGGCGGGGTAATTGGTCGAGAAAATTGTGAACGCGGGGAAATCGAGCAGGGGCGGCACGCGGAAATCGACCGGGCTTTTTCCCCAGATGATTTGCACCACCTCCTCGATGGCGAAGGCGAGGCCGAACGTAAATAATAGTTCCGCGACGTGACCGTTCTTGTGAACCGGGCGCAGACCATATCGTTCGACGGCCGCTCCAATGGCACCCACCAGCGGCGGTGCAATCAGCAGCGCGGGCCAGAAACCGATCCAGCGGCTGATTTGGAATCCGAAGAACGCGCCGAGCATGTAGAAGCTGGCGTGGGCAAAGTTCAGGACGCCAAGCATGCTGAAGATAACGGTGAGACCGCTCGCCATCAGGAACAGAAGCATGCCGTAAAGCACGCCGTTCAACGTCGATATAACGACCAGTTCAAGCACAGCGGCACCCCCACACGGAGTCGAAGGGATCGTCGAAAGACCGCCCGCGTTCGTCCCGATATTCAGACGTGATGTTCGATCGGGACGAACGGCGGGTATGTGACGATCAGTTCGGCCTGTCCATCTTGCAAGTGGTCGGAAGCATGGTTTGCGGCGTGTCGATCTTGGCAACCTGTTTCCAGCCCCAGCCGGTATGTTCCTCGTCGAACGGCTCTTTTTCAGTGCGTTCGCCCAGCGAGGCGATGTACATCGGCTGGAAGAACTGATGGTCGTCCTTGCGCATCAAGCCCTTGCCGCCGTTGAACACCTCGAATTCCATCCCCTCAAGTACTGCCGCAACCTTCACCGGATCGAGCGATTTCGCCTTCTCCGCGGCAAGGGCGAACATCCGCATTTCATTGACAGCGCGAGGATAGAACAGGCTGAAGTCGTACTTTGCGCGCAGCGCTTTCTCGAATTCCTGCGACGGCGCATTACCGCCATTCGCGAAACCTTCGGTAACCGTGAACACCTGATGGTTGAGATTGGCCTGCTTGACGGCGGTCGGCCCACCTGTGCCGCCCGCATAATAGGTGTACCAGTTCGCTTTCAGGCCGGAGTCGGCAGCCGCCTTCAGCAGCAATGCGAAATCCTGTCCCCAGTTGCCGGTAATCACGGTGTCTGCGCCGGATGCCTTGATCTTGGCGATGTAGGGGGCAAAGTCGGTGACCTTCAACAGCGGATGAAGCTCGTTGCCGACGATCTGGATATCCGGCCGTTTCGCGGCGAGCATCGCCTTGGCGGCGGTGCGAACCGATTCCCCGAACGAATAATCCTGATTGATCAGGTAAACCTTCTTGATCGTGGCAACGTCCTTCATGTAGTTGGTAAGCGCTTCCATCTTGATGTCGGAATTCGCGTCCCAGCGGAAATGCCAGAAGCTGCACTTGTCGTTGGTGAGAACCGGATCGACCGCGGCATAGTTGAAGTACAGGACTTCCTTGCCCGGGTTGCGATCATTGTACTTGCTGACGAAATCCGACAGCGCGCCGGCGACCGACGAACCATTGCCTTGAGTAAGGTAGCGGACGCCGGAATCGATCGCCTTCTGCGCCTGGATCAGGCTTTCCTGCGGATTCGTCTTGTTGTCGAATGGGACGATCTCGACTTTCTTGCCCAGAATGCCGCCCTTGGCATTGAGTTCTTCGGCAATGAACTGATATGTCTTGAGACCGATCTCGCCGACGCTGGCGCCGCCACCCGACAATGGATCGATATAGCCGATCTTCACCGTTTCCTGCGCAATGGCCGTTCCGCTCACCAGCGGCAGCGCGAAAGCAGCAGCCAACATTAACTTACGCATATCGCTTCTCTCCCTGACTCTATTGCCCCGAAGATCTTAATTGCCTCGAAGGTCTTAGCAGTCCCCGAAGGCTATCTCGATCCATTTCGCCCCGTATTTCGCATGAATGTGATCCATTGTCACGAAGGTCGCAAGCTCCCACGACCTTGGTCTAATGCCATGGCGCCCGGCCTTTCCTCAACATGGGTACCAGCCCGCGCAAGGACGTTCGCCAATCGTCTGCGCCTTGTGCGACCGCAGGGTCACGCGGGGCTTTCAGCGCAATTTCCGTCCGGCAAAATACGCAAACGCCAGGCTGGGAGCTCATGCTCTGGCAGGCGATCTCTTGGCTCAATCGCAAAACCGAAGCGACCTATCGCTTCGTCCCGGTGGCGTCGGCGCGTAGCAGCATTTCGGCAGCGTGGCTTCGTTCGGATAGCCGGCTCGCAATCTTAGCTGAACTTCATCATCGGCGGTTTCGGATTCGGCTTTTCTCCGATGCACCGTTCAAGCCGATTGCCGGGAACGATCGCCCGTCGGCCGGAGCGAGAGAATTTTGACAGTCGTCAAAGATTATCTTGACAATCGGATAGATTCAGTTCGGAAATGCGGTCAGCTCATCAAAGGGCTCGCCACGCTTCAATGCGGGCGCAACATAAATCGGGAGGAAATCTGAATGGCTGACCAATTCAGCTTGGCGGGCCGCCACGCTCTCGTGACGGGCGGTGCCCGCGCCATAGGCGCCACCATCGCAGCGGCGTTGGCTCAGGCCGGCGCGGCCGTGGTGATCGGCGATATCCTGGATGATCTCGGCGGCGACACCGCTGCGGGCCTGTCCGCGAAAGGCGCCAAGGCCGGCTTCGTGCATCTCGATGTGACCGATGAATCGCAATGGGAGAAGGCGGTGCCCGCCGTGATCAAGCAGATCGGCGGCTTTGACATCCTGATCAACAATGCCGGCATTGAGGTTTCGGCGTTGGTTGCCGACATCGAGGTTGTCGGTCTGCGTCGCATGATGGACGTGAATGTCGTCGGCACGTTGCTTGGCATGAAGCACGCTTTCCGCGCCATGAGACCCGGCGGGGCGGCAGCCAAGGGCGGCTCGGTCGTGAACATTTCCTCGGTGGCGGCCACGATCGCGTTTCCCGCCATCGCCGGCTATTCGGCGAGCAAATCCGCGGTGGACCGCATGACGCGGGTCGCCGCGACGGAAGCCGGCAAGCTCGGTTATGGCGTGCGCGTCAACTGCATCTATCCGGGGCTCATCGCCAACGAGATGGGTGTGAAGCTGGCGCAGGACATCGTGGCACTCGGGCTGGCGCCGGACATCGAGACGGCTGTCGCTGGCGTTGTCGGGCAGACACCGCTCGGCCGGCTCGCCGAGATGCCGGAGATAGCCAGCGCAGCCGTCTTCCTGTGCTCGGATGCAGCCAGGTTCATCACCGGTATCGGCCTGCCCGTCGAAGGCGGCATGGGAAGCTAGCGAGCGTTCTTTCAAAGCGAAATGAGCGGCGGTTTCCATCCGACCTTGCACGACAAGGGAAACTGACGCGGGCACCCAACGATCGTCGAGGTCTCCCGCGTCACACCGCCGCGTTCCGATCAAACAATGACAACACCGTGGAGGGTTACGAGATGAGTGAAAAGAAACCTGTCGTCGTCTATGGCGTGTCTGGCTACACCGGCCGTCTGGTTTGCGAATATTTGCGGGAACTCAATGTGCCCTTTATCGCGGTGGGACGCGACAAGGCGCGTGTGCAGGCGGTCGTCGACAAGATCCCCGGCATGGAGACGGCGGATTACGAGGTTGTCGGAGTGGATCACACTGTCGCGGCGCTCACGGAATGCTTCCGCGGCGCCAAGGTGGTCTGCAACATGGTCGGCCCCTTCATCAAATACGGCGCCGAAACGGTCGAAGCAGCTCTGGCGGCGGGGTGTCACTATCAGGATACGACCGGCGAGCAGGATTGGGTACTCGAAGCCAAGACAAAATGGGGCGACAAGTTTGCCGCCAAAGGCCTGCTGCTTTCGCCCGGCGTCGCGCAGATGTACACGACCGGCGAAATCGCAGCACAACTCTGCCTGGAGACGCCCGGCCTCGACACGCTGGACATCCTGACGCTGTGGGGCGGCTTTCCGACCACGGCTTCGACCCAGACGATCTTCACGATCCTCAAGGCGAAATGGTACTACCTCGAGCAGAAGCAGTACAAGGAATGGCCGTTGACGCAGACCTTTGAGGTCAACGTCCCCGGTCAGCACTCTACGTCGCTCGCGTTACCGTGGGGCGGCACCAGTCATCCGGTTTGGTTCAAGGACGACCCGCGGGTTGCGAACGTCAAGGTCGCCGCCGGCGTGTTCGCGCGCGAAGTCATGGAGGGCGTCGTGGCAACGGTGAAGATGTTCGAAAAGGACATCAAGCCACTGCCGTTCGCGCAACAGGAGATCGAGCTCGGCAAGATCGCGGCGTCCATTCAAAGCAACATGCCGCCTCGCGAGAATCCCAGAGTGAACCGATCGGTCGATTCGGTTTACGCATCGGGACCTCTCGGCCGCGTCCATTGCGTCATTCACGGTCACAGCAACTACAAGCAGACCGGCCTGCTGCAGGCGTACGGCGCCTACTCCCTGTTGCAAAAGGCGCCGCTCAAGCCCGGTTTTGCGTCCGGTTGCCAGGCGTTCGGACATCGTGAGCTCCTCGGCATCTTGCGAGCTTTCGGCCTGGTGATGGAGCCGGTCCTGACCGTGCACAAGTAGACGTACGAGCGATCCTGATCAGCCACCGAGAGCGGCTGATCAGGGCCCGCCGAATTTGATCATCATGGATCCCAGCGTGTCGCGGGCTTCGAAGACGGGGCGCCGAAAGCGGATCTGTGTCTGGCCGTTTCACGCGAATGAAAAAGCCGGCAAGGCAGTTGCCGCTTTGAATCAAGGGAGAATGCCATGGTCGGCGAAGGCCAATTGCTGTGGACACCGAGACCTGAATTTGTCGAGCGCTCGAATGTGGCTCAGTACATGACATGGCTGAAGGAGTCGCATCGCATCGAGGTCGCTGACTATGAAGCTCTGCGGAAATGGTCGGTGGCCGACATTGAAGCGTTCTGGGCATCGATATGGGACTATTTCAAGGTGCAATCGGCGACGCCGTACAAGCAGGTGCTGGATCGCCGCATCATGCCGGGCGCCAAGTGGTTTGAAGGCTCGCGTGTCAACTACGCCGAGCATCTTCTGCGTTACGAAGCGAAGGCCAGCGCATCGGATGTGGCATTTCACCATCTGACCGAGACGCGGCCGCTCAAGACGTTGGGCTGGGCTGAGCTTGCCGGCAAGGTGCGGATCCTCGCCACGCAGTTGCGAAAGCTCGGCCTCAAGCCCGGCGACCGCGTTGTCTCCTATATGCCTAACCTGCCCGAGACGGCCATCGCCATGATCGCAACCATCGCCATCGGTGCGATATGGTCGTCGGCCGCGCCGGAATTCGGGGTGAAGACGGTGATCGAGCGCTTCGCTCAGATCGAGCCGAAGCTCCTGTTCGCGGCTGACGGCTACCGCTTCGGCGGCAAGGACTTTTCCCGTCTGGTCGAAGTCCGCCGCATCGCTGACGAGTTGCCCACGCTGGAGCACATCGTGTGGCTGCCCTATCTCGACGAAAACGCCGAACCGAAGAATATTCGTAACGCCTTGCACTGGTCCGATGTCATCGACCACCCGGAGGTTGCTCGCCAAGAGTTCGAGTTCGAGCGCGTGGCCCACAACCACCCGATCTGGATCCTGTTCTCGTCCGGCACCACCGGCTTGCCCAAGGCGATCATGCATAGCCATGTCGGCGTGCTGGTCGAACATCTGAAGCTGATGCACTTCCATCTCGGGCTTGGGCCGGGATCGAACATGTTCTTTTACAGCACCACCGGCTGGATGATGTTCAACCTGTTGGTGGCGGCGCTACTGACCGGCTCGTCGGCGACGCTGTACGACGGCAATCCGGCCTATCCAACGCCCGACCTGTTGTGGAAGCTTGCCGCCGATACCGGCGCGACGTTGTTCGGAGCCAGCCCCACTTTTGTTCAGATGATGGAAAAGGCCGGCCTTGAACCCGGCAAGACGTTCGATCTGTCGCGCCTCGAATGCGTGATGGCGGCCGGCGCACCGTCGACGCCGGAGACCTTCGCCTGGTTCTACAAGGGCATAAAGAAGGACTTGTGGGTGACGTCCCAATCGGGCGGCACGGAAATTTGCAGCGGCTTTGTCGGCGCCGTGCCAACCTTGCCGGTGTACGCGGGCGAGATTCAGACACGCATGCTGGGCATGGACGTGCATTCGTGGAGCGATGACGGCAAGCACCTTATCGATGAAGTCGGCGAGCTGGTGGTGACCAGTCCGTTTCCGTCGATGCCGATCCGGTTCTGGAACGATACCGGCGGCGAGCGCTATCACGAATCCTATTTCGACACCTTTCCCGGTGTCTGGCGGCACGGCGATTTCATCAAGATCAATTCACGCGGCGGCTGCTATATCTATGGCCGCTCCGACTCTACCCTGAACCGCTTCGGTGTGCGCATTGGAACCGCCGAGATCTATCGGGCGGTAGAGCAGGAGCCGGAGGTCGCAGATAGTCTGATCGTGTGCTGCGAATTGCCGGGAGGCAATTTCTTCATGCCGCTGTTCTTGCGTCTGAAGCCGGAATTCAAACTCACCGAAGAGGTGCAGGCGCGCATCAACCGGCGCCTGCGCCTGGAGTGCAGTCCGCGTCATGTGCCCGACCGTGCCTATGCCGTTGAGGCGATACCGTATACGCTGACGGGGAAAAAGATGGAGGTGCCCGTCCGCAAGATCTTGATGGGCGCCCCTCCGGAGAAAGCCGCCAGCCGTGACGCGATGGCGAACCCGGAGTCGATCGACTACTTCATCAGATTTGCGCAGGAATCCACCGACTATTCGTGGCGTGCGCCGTCTCCCAGGAGTGGAGAGGCAAAATGACGGCTCAACCCGAACACGCCAAGGCCGAGACCAAGGCCGGCGCCGATGTTCCCGACAGCAAGGACCCGATCAAGCGTACCGTCGACAACGTCAACGGCCAGAACATCATGGGCGACTTTCGCCCTTCTGATCTGCTTGACACCGCGGGCGCATTGACTGGCTGGGCGCTGACCCATGCGGTCGAGCTTGCCAAGGCAAGTCTGTTTTTTTGGGGCGAATTTGGAAAGATCGCGGCAGGCCAATCGCGGCATAGCGTCGATCGCGGCGACCGGCGCTTCTCCGATCCGGCCGGGGCATCCGTCAAGCTGGGATGCGAGGCCGGAACATTGCATCCGTCAAGAATATTTGATACAAGTGTCAAATCTCCAATTGACCAAGGTTTAAGCCCCTTTTGGCGTAGCGTTCCCGTTGCGTCGATTGCGGTCGGGAAGGCATTTTCCCCAAAAGACTTGATATCGCCCGCTTCAATGCTATCCCTGCAGCGGGTTTCAACGGTTCGATGGTGGAGAAGATGGCCTCGGTAGCAAACAAGAAATTTGACCGGGCAAACCGGCCAACCGTGGACAAGTTCGCTGAGCGGCGGGCGGAACTTGCCGAGGCCGCGCTGCAGACGCTTTCCGAACTCGGTTACGCCAGAACCAGTTTGCGTGAGATCGCCCAGAACTCTGTCTTCTCGCATGGCGTGCTGCACTATTATTTCAACGACAAGGTCGATCTCATTCTGTGCTGTGTCCGTCACTACAAGGCGCGTTGCGTCACGCGCTACGATGAGGTTGTGGCAAGCTCTCGCACTTACGATGAACTGGCGGCGGGTTTCCTGAAGGTCCTTGGCGAGACTGTCCGCAACGAGGGACATTTGCACCGTCTCTGGTACGATCTTCGCTCGCAATCCCTGTTTGAAGAAGCGTTCCGGGCCGATGTCCTGGAGATCGACAAGAGCCTTGAAGATATGATCTGGCGGATCATGAGCCGCTTTGCGGAATTGACCGGCGAGCCGCAACAGATGCCTCCGTCGGTGCTCTATGCCGTGTTCGACGGTCTGTTCCAGCAATGCCTCTTGAAGCATCTGTCCGGCGATCCGGCGGCTGTCGCAGAGATGCAGGCCGATGTGAGGTCGGTGCTCGCGCGGGTAACAAGGGTCCCGGTGACGGCGGATCAATCGCGAACAAAGACCACCAAGCGCCGCTAGCGGCGTGAGCATCCACCAGAACCGCGATGTCGCGCGGCAGCGCTGCATAGAGGTCGTGCAGGCCCTATTTGGGTTCAACGACCGGGTTATTGCCCAATTGTTGAGTATATGATCTTATCGCGGGCTGGAAACGCCCGCGATGATCAAGCCCGACCTTATCATTTTCGATTGTGACGGCGTGTTGGTCGACAGCGAAGTGTTGAGCTGTCGCTGTCTCTCGGAAGTCCTGGCCGGGAGCGGAATTGAGGTCGGTGTCGATCAAGTGCTCGATTTATTCCTTGGACGAAGCATCGCTGTGGTGCTGGAGCACTACAAGGGATCGGGACTTTTGAATCCGGAGCAATTTTCCACCGAACTGACGGCAAAAGTCCGTGCCGCGTTTCGATCGGGGCTCGGCCCGGTCGCCGGAGTAGGCGGCGTGCTGGAGCGCCTGCAGATCCCCTATTGCGTCGCCTCATCCAGCGATTTCGATCGCGTGACCTTTTCCCTTTCCCTGACCGGTCTCGAATCGCATTTCGACGGACGGCTCTATACGTCGCAGATGGTGAAACGGGGCAAACCGGCGCCCGATCTCTTTCTTTATGCGGCCGAAAAGATGCGGGCAGATCCCGCTCGCACCCTGGTAATTGAGGACAGCGTGAGCGGCGTCAGCGCAGGCAAGGCCGCCGGCATGACGGTGTGGGGATTTATCGGCGGCAGCCATTATCAGTCGCGCGACGGCCGAACTCTCCTGTACAATGCCGGCGCCGATCGCGTTTTTGAACGGATGGCCGATTTCTGGCCCACTCAACCGGAACAGTCTGATGGTCGCGCCTGATAGTGAGAAATCGCGCCTGGATGAAGCCGCCCGCGCCGGCTGGCTCTACTTCATCGCCGGACATACCCAGGACGAAATCGCAAAAATGCTCAAGGTCTCGCGCGCCTCGGCGCAACGGCTGGTCTCGTTGTGCCTTGCGGAGCGCCTGATCACATTCCGGCTCGAACATCCGATCGCGGCATGCATGGAGTTAGCCGCGCGGTTAAAGGACTTGTTCCATCTCGTTCATTGCGAGGTGGTGCCGACCGATCCGGCTGCGCCGCAAGCCGCGGCCGGAATCGCGGAGCGGGCCGCCGACATCCTGGAATCGACGTTACGCGCCGAGAAGCCCACCATCGTGGCGTTGGGCACCGGCAGAGCGGTGCGTGCCGCGGTCGAGCGCGTGTCGCCGATCGACTGTCCCAATCATCAGATCGTGTCGCTGGTCGGAAACATTTCCGCCGACGGCTCGGCGAGCTTCTTTGACACCGTCGGGCGTCTCGCCGACCGCACCAAGGCGCGCCACTATCCGATGCCGCTGCCGTTTCTGATGTCGTCCGAGCGCGAACGCAACCAGATGCTTCAGATTGATCCGATCGCCAAGGTGAGGGCGGTAGCCGCCAAGGCCGATTTGCGGCTGGTCGGCATCGGGCAGATGGACCAGCGCGCGCAAGTGCATGTCGACGGCTTCGTCTCGCGCGAGGAATTGTTCGAAATGATGCGGCTCGGTGCTGTCGGCGAGCTGGTTGGCTGGGCGTTCGACGCCGAGGGCCGCATCATCGACGGCGGCACCAATCGCCGTCTCACCAGCATTCCGCTGCAAGTCCCGGCCGAGGCCGTGACCGTCGGCGCAGCGGTCGGCCGTGCCAAGGTTGCGGCGATCAGGGCGGCGCTGAAGGGGCGTTTGATCAACGGACTGATCACCGACGAGGCCACCGCAGGTGCGGTCCTCAAGCCGTAGCGGAATTGGCAGCGCCCTTGCGCGTCCAGGCCGACCGGAAGGGGACGGCCTCCCGCTCGCCGCACCGCTTTGAGTTCCCCTTTTTGCCCGTCGGCAATCCGGTGCGCGAACGCCATTCGGGCCTTGACAAGTCTCCGACACGGTATGAACATAACTTCAACGCGTGGGCATATGCCCAAACGCAAAATAGGGAGGTTACCGTGAAACACGTCCTCGGCGCCCTGCTGGGCGCGGTTACCCTGTTGGGTTCGGCCGCCTCGATTGCACAGACAACGCTGACGATCGCGACCGTGAACAACGGCGACATGATCCGCATGCAGGGGTTGACGAACGAGTTCACCGCCAAGAATCCCGATGTCACCGTGAAATGGGTGACTCTCGAAGAGAACGTGCTGCGCCAGCGCGTCACCACCGATATTGCAACCAAGGGCGGCCAGTTCGACGTGTTGACGATCGGCACCTACGAGGTTCCGATCTGGGCCAAGAAGAACTGGCTCATTCCGCTCGACAATCTCGGACCGGACTACGACGCAGCCGACCTTCTTCCCAAGATCCGCGATGCGGTTTCGGTGTCGGGCAAGCTGTATGCCGCGCCGTTCTACGGCGAGAGCTCGATGGTGATGTATCGCACCGACCTGTTCCAGAAGGCGGGGCTGACGATGCCCGAAGCGCCGACTTGGGACTTCGTGGTTGATGCGGCCAAGAAGCTCACCGACAAATCGGCCGGCGTTTACGGCATCTGTCTGCGAGGCAAGGCGGGCTGGGGCGAGAACATGGCCTTCCTGACCGCGATGGCGAACTCCTTTGGCGCGCGCCTGTTCGATGAAAACTGGCGGCCCCAGTTCGACAAGCCGGAATGGAAAAAGACCCTGTCGACCTACGTCGATCTGATGAAGGCCGCGGGCCCTCCCGGTGCAAGCTCGAACGGCTTCAATGAAAATCTGGCGCTGTTCAATGCCGGCAAGTGCGCGATGTGGATCGATGCCACGGTCGCGGCCTCGTTCGTCACCAACCCGAAGGATTCCAAGGTCGCCGACAAGGTTGGCTTCGCGCTGGCGCCGAATGCCGGGTTGGGGAAGAACGCCAACTGGCTGTGGGCGTGGAATCTGGCGATTCCCGCGGGCTCGAAGAAGGTCGAGGCGGCGGAGAAGTTCATCGCCTGGGCTACCAGCAAGGAATATATCAAAACCGTCGCCGCCAAGGACGGCTGGGCCAACGTCCCGCCCGGCACGCGAACCTCGCTCTATCAGAATCCCGAATATCTGAAGGTCGCGCCGTTCGCCAAGCTGACAATCGCCTCGATCGACGCGGCTGATCCGAACAAGCCGTCAGTTCAGCCGGTGCCTTATGTTGGGGTGCAATACGCCGCGATTCCGGAATTCCAGGGCATCGGCACCGCGGTCGGCCAGCAATTTGCCGCGGCCTTGTCCGGTTCATCGACCGTCGATGCGGCGCTGGCTGCCGCACAATCGTCCGCGGAACGCGAAATGACGCGAGCCGGCTACATCAAGTGATGCGTGTTTGATCGAGGCGACCGCTTTCTCCCTGGCCGCAAACTGACGGCCATCCGCTTCTCGCGACTGGATGGCCGCCTTTATCGGGTTCGCCGAATTGACAGGAGGCGATGATGGCAACTCAGCAGACGCAGGTTCTGGGACGAGCCCTGTTGACCCCGGCTGTTGCATTGCTGTTCATCTGGATGATCGTCCCGTTGGCGATGACGATCTATTTCTCCACGCTACATTACAGTCTGCTTGATCCGGATACCAAGAGCTTCGTTGGCCTCGAGAACTACCGCTACTTTCTGACCGATCCCGCCTTTCTGTCTTCGTTGCAGAACACGCTGGTGCTGGTCGGCTCGGTCCTCGCCATCACCATCCTGCTTGGTACGCCGCTCGCTTTGCTGCTCGACCAGCCCGTGATCGGGCGCAGTGTGGTCCGGCTGATGGTGATCGCGCCGTTCTTCGTGATGCCGACCGTCAGTGCGCTGGTCTGGAAAAACCTGCTGATGCATCCGGTCTCCGGGCTGTTCGCCTGGATCGCGACGCTGTTCGGCGCAACGCCGATCGACTGGTTCACCGATGCGCCCTTGTTCGCGGTGATCCTGATCGTTGCCTGGCAATGGCTGCCGTTCGCGACGCTCATCCTGCTCACGGCGCTGCAATCCCAGGACGAGGAGCAGAAGGAGGCCGCCGAGATGGACGGCGCGGGCGCCTTCTCGAAGTTCATCTATCTGACCCTGCCACACCTTGCGCGGCCGATCACGGTGGTGATCCTGATCGAAACCATCTTCCTGTTGACCGTGTTCGCCGAGATCTTCGTCACCACGGGCGGCGGCCCCGGCCTGCAGACCACCAACATCGCGTTCCTGATCTACTCGCAGGCGCTGATCCAGTACGATGTCGGAAACGCCTCGGCCGGCGGATTGGTGGCGGTGGTGATCGCCAACATCGTGGCCTTCTTCCTGGTGCGGATCATCGGACGGAATCTGGAGGCGTAAGCGATGGCACGCAAAGTATCTTCGAGACGCTTGCTGATCTCCACGGGTGCTGCGTGGTTGTTCGGATTCCTGATTTTCCTGCCGATCCTGTGGATGTTCCTGACCAGCTTCAAGACCGAGCTCGAGGCGTTCGCGATGCCGCCGACGCTGCTGTTCTTTCACTGGACCACCGAGAACTACGCGGCCGTACAGAGCCGCAGCGACTACGTCCACCATGCGCTCAATTCCATCATGATTGCCGGCGGATCGACGCTCATCGCCATGCTGATCGCTGTGCCGGCCGCATGGTCGATGGCCTTTGCGCCAACCAAGCGGACCAAGGACATCCTGCTCTGGATGCTCTCGACCAAGATGATGCCGCCGGTCGGCGTGCTGGTCCCGATTTATCTGATCTACCGGGATTTCGGAATGCTCGATACCCGCGCCGGTCTCATCCTGATCCTGTGTCTCGGCAACCTGCCGATCGTGATCTGGATGCTCTTCACTTATTTCAAGGAAATCCCGAAGGACATCCTCGAGGCAGCGCGGATGGATGGGGCTACCATCGGCCGCGAGCTGGTTTACGTGCTGGCGCCGATGGCCATTCCCGGCCTTGCCTCGACGCTGCTCCTCAACTTCATCCTGGCGTGGAACGAAGCGTTCTGGACCCTGAACCTTTCGACGCTGGATGCGGCGCCGCTCACGGTGTTCATTGCGTCCTATTCGAGTCCCGAAGGCTTGTTCTGGGCGAAGCTGTCGGCAGCGTCGACACTCGCCATCGCCCCGATCATCATCCTCGGATGGTTCACCCAGCGACAGCTCGTGCGCGGACTGACGTTCGGCGCCGTCAAATAGATCAGCGAAAGGGCTAGACATCATGGGCCAGATCACGCTCCAGGGAGTCCGCAAATCGTTCGGGCCGGTCAATATCATCAAGGACGCGAATCTGGAGATTGAGGACGGCTCCTTCGTGGTTTTCGTCGGTCCTTCCGGCTGCGGCAAGACCACGCTGCTGCGCCTGATCGCCGGACTTGAGGACGTCACCGGCGGGCAGATCATGATCGACGGCCGCAATGTGGTGGACGTGCCACCGGCGAAACGCGGCCTGTCGATGGTGTTCCAGTCCTATGCGCTCTATCCTCATATGAGCGTCCGCGGCAACATCGCGTTCGGCCTGAAAATGGCCGGCCTGCCGCGCGCGGAGATCGACCGCAAGGTGCAGGCCGCGGCCGCCACGCTGAATCTGACGCCCTATCTCGACCGCAAGCCGCGGGATCTTTCAGGCGGGCAACGCCAGCGCGTCGCGATCGGGCGCGCCATCGTGCGCGAGCCGAAGGCGTTTCTGTTCGACGAGCCGCTGTCGAACCTCGACGCCGCGCTGCGCGTCCAGATGCGCATGGAAGTCACCAAACTGCAGAAGCAGCTCGGGACCACCGCCGTTTACGTCACCCACGATCAGGTCGAGGCCATGACCATGGCCGACAAGATCGTCGTGCTCAACGCGGGCGGCATCGAACAGTACGGTTCGCCGCTGGAACTGTACGAACGCCCTGCCAATCTGTTCGTCGCCGGCTTCATCGGCTCGCCGAAGATGAATTTCGTATCCGGCGAGGCAGCCAGCCAGCATGGCGCCGACACCATCGGCATCAGGCCCGAACACCTCAAGATCGGCAAGGAGGGAGAAGGCTGGCCCGGGACCGTGTCGGTCGCCGAGCATCTTGGCAGCGATACTTTTCTCTATGTCGATGCCGGCAAGCTTGGATTGCTCACATGCCGCTACGTCGGCGAACTGGATCTGAAAGCCGGTGACCGCGTCTGGCTGGCGCCGGATCCAGCCCGCTTGCACCGCTTCGACACGGAGGGCAAGGCCATTCGGAGCTGACCGCTGGCGCGACGCGTCAGCTGCCTCGACCGGATTTTTCGCGACAACAAGAAGACAAGAGAGGCCGCGCCGAGAAGCCCACGTCGTGGAGTTGGGCAGCCGCTTCGGTGGCACCCAATCGGTTGCGAGCCGATTTGCGAACAGGATGAACAAGAAGATGTATCTGGAAAAATTCAGACTTGGCGGCCGCGTTGCCGTCGTTACCGGCGGCGGGCAGGGTATTGGGCTCGCATGCTCGGAAGCGCTTGGCGAGGCAGGGGCCAGGATCATCATCGCCGATCGGGATCCGAAGGTGGCCGAGACCGGTTGCGCCAGACTGAGGGCGATCGGCTATGAAGCCGAGGTCGTCATCATGGATGTGACGGATTCCAAGCGCGTCTCGGAAGTGGCGGATCAACTCGCGGCCCGGTACGGAAAGATAGATATCCTGGTCAACAATGCCGGTGTCGCGCGCAGCGAGACACCTGCCGAAACGGTGACCGATGAGCATTGGCTGAACGTCGTCGACGTCAACCTCAACGGCACCTTCTGGTGCTGCCGCGCCTTCGGCAAGCACATGCTTGGTGCAGGATCGGGCGCCATCGTGAATATCGGGTCGATGTCCGGCTTCATCGTCAACAAGCCGCAGGAGCAGTCCTATTACAATGCCTCCAAGGCCGCGGTGCACCATCTCACCAAGTCGCTCGCGGCCGAGTGGGGCGCCCGCGGCGTACGTGTCAATGCGGTGGCGCCGACCTATGTCACGACGCCCCTCAATGCGTTCGTCAAGAACAATCCGAAGATGTATGATGCCTGGATCGGCGGTACGCCGATGGCCCGGCTCGGGGAGCCCGACGAAGTTGCGTCCGTGGTGCTGTTTCTCGCGTCGGACGCCGCCAGTTTGATGACCGGAAGCGTCGTTCTCGTCGATGGAGGCTACACCTGCTGGTAGGCTTGCGCGGATCGTGAATGGGACTGGAATGAAGCAGGCGTTGATCGGTGTCGACGTTGGAACATCGAGCGCGCGCGCCGGTGTGTTCGACGAGTCGGGAATGTTGCTGGCGACGGCGAGACACCCGATCACGACCTGGCATGAGGCTGGCAGCGTCGTCGAACAGTCGTCTACTGATATATGGGCGGCGTGCGTCGCTTCGGTGCGAGCGGCGATGGCGGATGCAGCACTTCCTGCTTCCGCCGTCAAAGGCATCGGCTTCGATGCGACCTGCTCTCTGGTGGTGCTCGACGCCGGCGGCAATCCGCTGACGGTCAGCACCTCGGGCGACGCACGCCGCAACGTGATCGTGTGGATGGACCATCGCGCGACCGCCGAGGCCCGCCTGGTCAATGACACCCATGACGACGTTCTTCGCTATGTCGGCGGCTCGATTTCACCGGAAATGGAGATTCCCAAGCTGCTGTGGCTGAAGCGTCATTTGCCATCGACCTACCATGCTGCCGGCCATTTTCTTGATCTCGCCGACTATCTCTCGTTTCGGGCGACCGGGTCGACGGCGCGTTCCACCTGCACGGTGACGTGCAAGTGGAATTTTCTCGCGCACGAACAGCGTTGGAGCGGCAGCTATTTCGAGCGCATCGGTCTGGGCGATCTCGCCTCGGACGGCTACGCGAAAATCGGAAAAGACATCGTAGCACCAGGTACTCGGCTCGGAGCCGGTTTGACGGGATTGGCTGCGTTCGATCTCGGTCTGCTTGAGGGAACGCCGGTCGGAGCTTCGCTGATCGATGCCCATGCCGGCGGCGTCGGCACGATCGGGGGACGGGTAAAGTCCAATGATTCAGTCGATGTCTGCGGCCGTCTTGCCTACATCATGGGAACCTCGGCCTGCATCATGGCGACCACGGTCGAGCCTCGCTTCGTTCCGGGTGTATGGGGCCCTTATTATTCGGGCATGGTTCCCGGCTTCTGGCTCAACGAAGGCGGTCAATCGGCGGCAGGTGCTGCCATCGATCATCTCATCAGGTCTCACCCCGCGTACAACGAGGTCGCCGCGGCCGCGCGAAGTGCAGGTACGGAGATTCTGGAGTTTCTTGAGCGGCGTATCGTCTCGGGTTCGGCAAATCCGGGTGAGGCGGCGCTGGTAGCCCGCGATGTCCACGTGTTGCCCGAATTTCTCGGCAACCGTTCGCCGTTCGCCGATCCCGACTCGCGTGCGATCGTCGGAGGGCTCGATCTCGATGCCGATATCGGCTCGATGTCGCGGCTGTTCGTGGCGGGACTGTGCGGTCTTGCCTACGGCCTTGCGGATGTCGTCGATGTCTTTCGGTCGCACGGCGTCGACAGCAACCTGATGGTGATCGGCGGCGGCGCGGGGCGGAGTTCGCTTGTTCGGCAGATCATGGCGGATACCACGGGCCTGACGGTGGCCCTTCCCGAAACCCAGGAACCGGTCCTGCTCGGAGCTGCGATGCTCGGCGCGGTGGCGGGCGGTCTCTACCGATCGATCGGCGAGGCCATGGCCTCGATGTCGGCGATCGGCTGGCTCAGCGAGCCGACCGCGCCGGGAATGGCCGACTTCCACCGCTCGAAGCGGCAGGTCCATGGACTGATGCGTCAATTGGATCGGGAAAGCCGCGATGCGATGCGCGGGGCCGCATCCGATCGCCGGTCCTGACGGAAGATCGAGACCATGCTGTTGAGCTGCGGAGATGCCTTGATCGACTTTCTGCCCGTGAGGTCCACGGACGGGCGCGACGCCATTGTGCCGGTGGTCGGGGGTTCGTGCCTCAACATCGCCGTCGGCGCGGCGCGGCTCGGCGCCGCGACGGGATTTGTGGGCGGCATTTCGACCGATCTGTTCGGACGCATGATCGCCGACCATGCCAAGGCCTCGCAGGTCGAGCTTCGTTATGCGACGCGCAGCGGACACCAGACAACGCTGGCGTTCGTGCGCAGCGTCAACGGCGAACCGCAATACGCCTTCTATGACGAGGGGACGGCATCCCGGAACTGGACCTATCGCGGCGGTTCCATTGCATTCGACGAGATCGAGGCCATCCATGTCGGTTCGACAACCCTCATCGATGAAAAGACCGCGACCGAAACGCTGGCGATGGTCGAAGACGCCCATGGCTCAGCCACCATATCATTCGATCCGAATTGCAGGCCCAATCTCGTCCAGCACAAGGCCCGCTATGTCGAGAGGATGGACGGGTTTGCCGCCAACGCAGCCATCGTGCGGATGTCGGATGTCGACTTTGAGTTCCTGTATGGCGGTGGCGATTATGCGGGAAGGGCGAAGGCACTCCTTGCCGGGGGTGCCAGCCTGGTGGTGGTGACACGGGGCATTCGGGGAGCTCAGGCGTGGCATCGAGAGGCGGGCGCGATTGAAGTGCAGGCGCCGGCTGTCGAGGTCGTGGACACCATCGGCGCCGGCGACAGTTTTCAGGCAGCACTGCTGTTCGCGTTGTGCACCATCGGACGGATCGAAGCGGCTTCGCTCGCACAGGCCAATTCCGATGAGCTTCGCCGCGCGCTGTCCTTTGCATCGATCTGCGCGGCCTTCACCTGTGGACGCGCCGGCGCCGATCCGCCGCGACAGTCCGACGTCGGCGCGGAATTGTCTCGTCTGTTGCAGGGGCCGTCCGAATGAAGGTCATGCCACAGCGGGGCGATCATGCGATCGGGATCGCCGGCACGATGATATCGCAAACCCAAGAGTTCTTCGCTCTGATCGGGGTGCCTTGCTCGGTCGCTGCCCCGACCTTCGCTTTATCCACGTCCGCGCCCTCCGGCGTTCTGGCGCCGATCTTGATCGCGACCACTGCACCGAGGCCGATCAGGCAAATAAGAACGAGCCAGATGATGCTTCTCATGATGCTTCGTCCGCGCCACCTCTCGCTACTATTCATGGAATGGAAAGCTATGGAACATAAATCCACCTAACAAATGAGATCATGAGCGCTAAAGCCGGGGGCTGTTCGATCTCATCGGGAGAACATAGTGAGCAACGAAGCGATTAAAGCCAACGTCAAGGTGTGCATGTTCGATCAATACGGAACGGTCGTCGACATGCAGGGCGGCTTGACGGCCGTCGCCGCGCCGTTTCTCGAGGACAAGGGCTGGAAGGGCGATCCCAACTCCTTTGTGACCTGGTGGCGCCGGACGCATTTCGAGAATTCGATGATCGATGCCCTGCTTCACCGCGAGCACACGCCCTACCGCGAGATCGGTCATCGCTCGGTCGCCCATGTGATGGAGCGCGCCGGCATCACATTCACGATGGATGAAGTCCGCTATCTGGTTGGCGAAATCGAAAAACTGAAGCCGTTTCCGGAAGTGCCCGAAGCGCTCGCGCGGTTGCAGAAAAAATACCGCCTCGTCGTGCTCTCCAACGGCGATCCCGATATGCTCGAGACGGCCAGGCAATATCACAAGGTTCCGTTCGACAGGGTGATATCCGTCGCTGAAGCGAACTCCTTCAAGCCGCATNTGGCGACCTATGCCAGGGCCGCGGAGCTNCTAGGCCTCAAGGCGGACCAAATCCTGTTCGTCGCCAACCATGCCTTCGATTGCATCGGCGCGAAATCCGCCGGCATGCGCACCGCCTTCATTGACCGCCGCAGCCGGCCGTTCGGGATCACGCCTCATCAACCGGACATCCTCGTTCCATCAATGAAAGATCTGGCCGACGCGATTGTCTGAGACGGAGGTGCTTTCCGGTCAGCACGTGCAGGCACCGAGGTAAGGTCACGATCGGCAGGACCGAATTCACCTGATCCGCCATTCCCAACACTCATCGCCGCGGTCGCGACGTTGCGTCACCTCGAGGCGAATAAAGCGGTCATGGGCGAGTGCTGCGCCAACCCATAATTCGTTCCATGCATCGAACACCGCAGGGGACAATGAAGGCCGATTCGCCATCAGTTTCCAGGTCGTCTGCCGGATCGTCGACGGCCGGGCGGTGTCGTCGAGAACCGCATCGTCTCCTTGTCCCCTGGCCAGGCGCAACATCGCCATCTTGAATCCGGCCGGCCCCGGGGCAACACCCCCCAGCAGGGCCGCGACATCATCGAAGGTGTGCATGCCAACCAGGCGAGCAGCGGAAGCCGCGAAGTGCTTGCCCTCGTCCGGGCCAAGCACTGCGATCGTCTCCGGCACGATCGAGGTGATGTACTCCATCGAATAGTTGCGAAGGACTTTCTGCAGCCGTTCCTTGGGCCAATTCGTCGCCTCCAGGCGCGGCGCTCGCTCGATCTGGAAAGGCGGGCACGTTTCACCGGGAGAAAATTGCAGCCGCTCTTCGGGCGCAAGGTCGTGGTCCCACTCCCTGTAGTAACCCTCGAGTCCCGGTTGACCATCGACGGTTTGCCCCGTGCACACGAATCCCAGGCGCGGATTACCGAGCACGACGCCGTTATTGGCGTGCCAGCCGCGCAGCATGGCGCGAGATACTTCGGAGGGGATGCCGCAGATCGCCGTGCCCGACCAGATCCATCGCGGCGGCGGATATCGGACCCAGGCCTTCCGGTCATTTTCGTGGACGTATTCGACCTTCACGCCGCCGACCTGATTGGACAAATAATGGTATTGCGCGCATGCGACGGCGTGCGGCATATCGGTGAGGCCGAGCTTGCGGAGTCCGGGCAGGAATTTCGCCAGTTGCTGACGGCGAAAGGTGCGGAATACCACCTCTGCGGCCTTTGCCGCGCCGGCGCGCGAGACCAGCATCAGGATCAGGCCGGTGAGGTAGGAGTGATAGATCAGTTCGACCGCCGCAAATGCGGAACCATCGGCCTCACTGGCGCGATCGGCTTGCTTGCCGGTTGTCAATGTCATTTCCTTATCTGCCGGCGACCGATCGCGTCGGCGATAGAGTGAGTCATGAAGCTCAACCCTACTACGCAGCAGGCAATCCGCAACATGCTGCCCCGTAACCTCGGGGAGGCGGAGCGCGAAAGGATCCGAACCCGGATCGGGGACGTGCTGGCGGCTTGACGACGTTGCCGTGGTAGACTGATAAACGCATGCAGAGTCCGAAGCGACATGGCTTCATGCCGTCAACGCAATGCTCGCCGTTGAAAAATAGTGTATCGGCAGGTCTCGTTCGGCGCCGTGGGGGTCGTTCTCGATCGGCCAAGCCGCGAGCTTTGGAGGAAATGTTCATGTCGGGTTTGCCGCTTTCGGGCATCAAGATTCTGGATCTGACACGCGTGCTCGCCGGGCCGCTGTCGTCGCAGATGCTGGCCGACCTCGGCGCCGAGGTCATCAAGATCGAACGGCCGCGTGGCGGCGACGACGCGCGGTCCTTCGGCCCGCCCTATCTGGTCGATCCCGATGGCAAGGAGAACAACAACAACTCGTTCTATCTGTGCGCCAACCGCGGCAAGATGTCGGTCACCGTCGATCTCGCCAAGCCGGAAGGCCAGGAGATCATCCGCGAGCTGGCAAAGTCTTCCGACATCATGATGGAGAATTTCAAGGTCGGCGATCTCAAGCGCTACAAGCTTGATTATGAATCGATCCGTGCCGTTAATCCCGGCATCATCTATTGTTCGGTCACAGGCTTCGGCCAGACCGGACCCTACGCGCCGCGCGCCGGCTATGATGCGATTTTCCAGGCGATGGGCGGTTTGATGAGCGTCACCGGCCATATCGACGGCGAGCCCGGCGCGGGTCCGATGAAGGTCGGCCCCAGCATTGTCGACTACATGACCGGCATGAATAGCTCGATCGGCATCCTCGCGGCACTCTACCATCGCAAGGTCAGTGGCGGCGCCGGTCAGCATATCGACGTCTGCCTGCTCGACACCGTGATCGCCTCGCTGTCGCACTATGCGCAAATCTACCTCGTCAACGGCACCACCCCGCCGCGGCGTGGTACCTGGGGCAATGGCGGCATGCCGGCGGGCGCGTT
>JGI24140J50213_10000108_pt1 | contig 35517 bp, 34 predicted proteins | sample BarGraIncu00222A_FD_50213 | JGI IMG/M metagenome (IMG submission 50213)
GCCTTCGGGTTCTCGGCCAGGAACTTCGGCGTGCAGCCGAAGGTGTCCATCACCATCGGGTAGTCGAGCGTCGTGGCGATGATCTTGCCGGCCTCGGGCTTGGCGCGCACCGCCGACAGGTAGGGCTCGTAGGTCATGGCGGCGTCGATCCCTTCGGTGCCGGCGATGATCGCGTTGGCGGCCGGCTGCGGCTCGAGGTTGACGACCTTCACGTCTTTCACCGACATGCCGTTCTTCTTCAGCATCCAGGCGAGCGCGAAATACGGCGAGGTGCCGGGCGGGCTGGTGGCGACGGTCTTGCCCTTCAGGTCGGTGATCTTGTTGATCGCCGGCCGGACGACCATGCCGTCGGCGCCGTAGCTCTTGTCGAGCTGGAAGATCTGCGTCGTCGCGACGCCGGCCGCGTTCCAGCCGATCCAGGTTTCGACCGTCGTCGCCGCGCACTGCACGTCACCCGACGCGATGGCCAGGTGGCGATCCTTCTGCGGGATCTTCTTGATCGTCACGTCGAGGCCCTGCTTCTTGAACAGGCCCGCCTCCTTGGCGAGGACGAGCGGCGCGAAGCCGGTCCAGCCCGAGATCGCGATCGTGACGGGCGTCTCCTGCGCCTGGACCAGAGCGAAGGACATGCTTGCCGACAGGGCGATGAGGGTCTTCTTCATTGCGATCTCCACGAGTGTTGGGTTCAAGGCGTGATTCAGGACGGTATCCAGAGCGCCGGCAACCCCGGCATCTCCCGCAGGATGCGCGCCAGCGCGCCGCCGCTGACGAGCGCCGTCGCGCGCTCGATGTCGGGCGCCAGATGACGATCGCTCGTCATCGGCGCGCAATGCTCGCGCAGCAGGCGCTGCGCCGCCTCGAGCGCCGGCGAGCTCGACAAGGGCCGCAGGAACTCGATTCCCTGCGCCGCCGCGAGCAGCTCGATGCCGATGATATAGGCCGTGTTGCGAATCATCGGCTGGAGCCGGCGCGCCGCGAAGGTCGCCATCGAGACGTGGTCCTCCTGGTTGGCGCTCGTCGGCAGGCTGTCGACGCTCGCCGGGTGGGCGAGCGACTTGTTCTCGCTGGCGAGCGCCGCCGCCGTGACGTGGGCGATCATGAAGCCCGAGTTGAGTCCGGCGTCGGCCGTCAGGAAAGGCGGCAGGCGCGAGACGCTGCTGTCGATCAACATGGCGATGCGGCGCTCGGCGATGGCGCCGACTTCGGCGACGGCGACCGCCATCGCGTCGCACGCCAGCGCCACCGGCTCGGCGTGAAAGTTGCCGCCGGAAATGATCGCGCCGTCTTCTTCCCCATCGGTCGCGGCGAACACGAGCGGGTTGTCGGTCACGGCGTTCGCTTCGCGGACGAGAACGAGCGCGGCGTGGCGCAACTGGTCGAGGCAGGCGCCCACGACCTGCGGCTGGCAGCGCAGGCTGTACGGGTCCTGGACGCGGTCGTCGCCTTGCAGGTGCGAGCGGCGGATGCTGCTGCCGGCGAGCAGCGCGGCCGAGTAGCGGGCGACGTCGATCTGCCCGGGCTGGCCGCGCAGCGCGTGGATGCGCGGATCGAACGGCCCGTCGCTGCCGCGCGCCGCGTCGACCGTCAACGCGCCGACGACGATCGCCGCTTCGAGGACCGGCTCGAACGAGAACAGGGCGTCGAGGGCGAGCGCGGTCGACACCTGCGTGCCGTTGATGAGGGCGAGCCCTTCCTTGGCGGCGAGTACGAGCGGCGCGATGGCAGCGTCGCGCAGCACGTCGGCGGCCGGACGGCGAACGCCGGCGACGACGAACTCGCCTTCGCCGATCAGCGCCAGCGTCAGGTGGGCGAGGGGAGCGAGATCGCCCGACGCACCGACCGACCCCTGCGCCGGGACGCAGGGAACGAGGCCGGCGTTGTGCACCGCGAGCAGCGCATCGACGATCGCCTCGCAAACGCCGGAGTGGCCGCGCGCCAGGCTCGCTGCCTTCAGCGCGAGCACGAGGCGGACGACCCGCGCCGGCAGCGGATCGCCGACGCCCACGCTGTGCGAGCGGATCAAGTTGAGCTGCAGTTGCGCCAGGTCGCCGGCGCCGATCCGCGTTCCCGCTAGCTTGCCGAAGCCGGTGTTGACACCATAGACCGGCGAGTCGCCGGCGGCCGCACGCTGCACGACGGCGGCGCTCGCGCCGATGCGCCGGCGCGCCGCAGCGTCGACCTGCAACGTCTCGACGCCGGCGTGGATCCGCCGCAGGTCGTCGAGCGTCAGCGCACCGGCGGAGAGCTTCATGGCACTCGCACAATCACTCGGCGTGATGGCCGTGTCGGCGGGCTCAAGGCTTGCCGCCGGGCCGCAGCATCGGCATGTTCAACCCATGCTCACGCGCGCTCGCGATCGCCTCGTCGTAGCCGGCGTCGGCGTGGCGCATCACGCCGGTCGCCGGATCGTTCCAAAGCACACGCGCGATTCGCTTGGCCGCCGCGTCGCTGCCGTCGCAGACGATAACGACTCCGGCATGCTGCGAATAGCCCATGCCGACGCCACCGCCGTGATGCAGCGAGACCCAGGTCGCTCCGCCGGCGGTATTGAGCAGCGCATTGAGCATCGGCCAGTCGGAGACGGCGTCGGAGCCGTCCTTCATGCTTTCGGTCTCGCGGTTCGGCGAGGCGACCGAGCCGGCGTCGAGGTGGTCGCGGCCGATCACGATCGGCGCCTTCAGCTCGCCCGACTTCACCATCGCGTTGAACGCCAGGCCGGCGCGGTCGCGCTCGCCCAGGCCGATCCAGCAGATCCGCGCCGGCAGGCCCTGGAAGGCGATGCGCTCGCCCGCCATGTCGAGCCAGCGATGCAGATGCGAGTCGTCGGGGAAGAGCTCTCTCATCTTCGCGTCGGTCTTGCGGATGTCCTCCGGATCGCCCGACAGCGCGACCCAGCGGAACGGTCCCTTGCCGCGGCAGAACAGCGGCCGGATGTAGGCCGGAACGAAGCCGGGGAAGTCGAAGGCGTTCGCGACGCCTTGGTCGAAAGCGACCTGGCGGATGTTGTTGCCGTAGTCGACGACCTGGATGCCGAGCGCCTGGAAGCCGAGCATCGCCTCGACGTGGACGGCGCAGCTCGCCGCGGCCGCGTCGCGTAGCGCGGCGTGCTGGGCGGAGTCGGCCTGCGCCGCACGCCAGCGCTCGACGCTCCACCCGGCCGGCAGGTAGCCGTTGACGAGGTCGTGCGCCGAGGTCTGGTCGGTGACGAGGTCGGGACGCACGCCGCCGGCGCGGGCGCGCTTGAGCAGCTCGGGAACGATCTCGGCGGCGTTGCCGAGCAAGCCGACCGAGACGGCGCGCTTCTCGCTGGCGTAGCGTTGCATCCGCGCCAGCGCGTCGTCGAGGTCGCTCGCCTGCTCGTCAAGATAGCGCGAGCGCAGGCGAAAGTCGATCCGGCTCTGCTGGCACTCGATGGTCAGCGACGCCGCGCCGGCGAAGGTCACCGCGAGCGGCTGCGCCCCGCCCATGCCGCCCAGGCCGGCGGTGAGGATCCAGCGTCCGGCAAGGTCACCGCCGAAGTGCTGGCGTCCGGCTTCGACGAAGGTCTCGTAGGTCCCTTGCACGATTCCCTGGCTGCCGATGTAGATCCAGGAGCCGGCCGTCATCTGGCCGAACATCATCAGCCCCTTGCGGTCGAGCTCGTGGAAGTGCTCCCACGTCGCCCACTTCGGCACCAGGTTCGAGTTGGCGATGAGCACGCGCGGCGCGTCGACGTGGGTGCGAAAGACGCCGACGGGCTTGCCGGACTGGATCAGCAGCGACTCGTCCTCGCCGAGCTCGCGCAGGGCGCGCAGGATCGCCTCGAACGACTCCCAATCGCGCGCCGCCTTGCCGATGCCGCCGTAGACGACGAGCGCGTCGGGGTTCTCGGCGACCTCGGGGTCGAGGTTGTTCTGGATCATCCGGTAGGCGGCTTCGATGAGCCAGTTCCGGCAGCTGATCTCGCTGCCGCGCGGCGCGCGAACGGGGCGCGGGCGGGCGATGTGGCGCTGTGTGGACAGGTCGGTCATGGCTAGCCTCCGAGGCCGGGTTGCAAGAGCGATCGTAGTGGCACGCCGGGTTGCTGGCGCCGGCGATCGTGCACCGCGACAATCGTCGCCATGGAGCCGCGCGCGATCCGCGTCGACGCCGTGCCGCCGCAGCCGTGGCGCAACGGCGGCGGCATCACGCGCGAGTTGCTCGCGGCGCCCGGCCCCGACGCGGAGCAGTGGCAGTGGCGCGTCAGCGTCGCCGACATCGAGCGCGACGGCGCGTTCTCGTCATGGCCCGGCGTGAAGCGCTGGTTCGCCGTCCTCGAGGGCGCGGGAGTCGCACTGACGATCGACGGCGCGGCGCACGTGGTGACGCCGAAGAGCTTCGCGCTTCGATTCGACGGCGACGCGAGCACCGCCTGCCGCCTCCTCGACGGGCCGACCCGCGACCTGAACCTGATGCTGCGCGGCGCCCGCGGCGCGCTCGAGAAGGTCGTCGCTGCCCAGGACTGGCGCCCGGCCGCTTCGCAATGCGGGCTGTATGCGACGTCGGCGGGCCGCTGCCGCGCCGACGATGCGGAGTTCGACGTCCTGGCGCGATCGCTGCTCTGGTTCGACGCCGCGCCGGCGACGCTGAGGTTTGTCGCTACGTCGCCGCCGGTCGATTGCGGCTGGTGGCTCTCGGTGACGCCGCGCGAGGGCGAGCGATGAGGACACTCTGGCGCCATGCGCAGCTCGCGACGCTGGCCCCCGGAACGCCGTGGGGCCTCATCGTGCGCGGCGCCATCGTCGTCGACGACGCGACCCTGGCCTGGGTCGGCGCTGAAGCCGAGCTGCCGTCCACGCTCGCCGTCGACGCCGAGAATGACCTGGGCGGCGCGCTCGTCACGCCGGGCCTCGTCGACTGCCACACGCACCTCGTCTACGCCGGCGAGCGGGCGCGCGAGTTCGAACAGCGCCTGCAGGGTGCGAGCTACGAAGACATCGCCCGCGCCGGCGGCGGCATCCGCTCGACCGTCGCGGCGACGCGCGAGGCGAGCGACGAGGCGCTCTTCGACGGCGCTCGGCTTCGCGCTCTCGCCCTCATGGCCGAAGGCGTGACGACGCTCGAAGTCAAGTCGGGCTACGGGCTCAGCGCAGCGCACGAAGCGCGGTGCCTGCGCGTCGCGCGCCGGCTCGGCCGCGAGCTGGCGCTGACGGTGCGAACGACGTGCCTGTCGGCACACGCGCTGCCGCCCGAATTCGAAGGCCGTGCCGACGCCTACATCGACGCCGTCTGCGCCTGGCTGCCGGCGCTGCACGGCGAAGGCCTGGTCGACGCCGTCGACGCCTTCTGCGACCGCATCGGCTTCAGCGCGGCGCAGACGCGGCGTGTCTTCGCTGCGGCGCGCGCTCTCGCCTTGCCGGTCAAGCTGCACGCCGAGCAGCTGAGCGACCAGGGCGGCGCGGTGCTCGCCGCGGAGCACGGTGCCTTGTCGTGCGACCACCTGGAATACGCGGGCCACGATGCCGTCGCAGCGATGGCGGCGGCCGGCAGCGTCGCCGTCCTGCTGCCCGGCGCCTACTACTTCCTGCGCGAGACGAAGCTCCCTCCGGTCGCAGCGTTGCGCGCCGCCGGCGTGCCGATCGCCATCGCCACCGATCACAACCCGGGCTCGTCGCCGACGTTGTCGCCCTTGCTGATGCTGAACATGGCGTGCACGCTGTTCCGGCTCACTCCCGAAGAAGCGGTGCGCGGCATGACGCAGCATGGTGCACGCGCCCTGGGACTCGCCGATCGCGGCACCCTCGCCGCCGGGCAGCGCGCCGACTTCGCCGTCTGGAAGCTCGATCACCCGAGCGAGCTCGCCTATTGGTTCGGCGGTCGCAAACCGTGCGAACGCGTCGTCCAGGGCGGTGTTGAACGGAGGCCGGCATGAGAGTCCGGCCGGCCGCGCCCCTCGGGGGGCAGCGCAGGCGCGAAGCGACAAGCGTGGGGGCTCTGTGACTGACAACGTCTACACCTTGCAGCGCGGGACGACTCCGCTGCTCGTCAGCCTGCCGCACACCGGCACGCTGATCCCCGAGGCGCTGCGCCCGCTCTACGTCGCGCGCGCGAGCGCGGTCGAAGATACGGACTGGCACCTCGAACGTCTCTACGCCTTCGCCCGCGACCTCGGCGTCGGAACGATTGCGCCGCGCCATTCGCGCTACGTGATCGACCTCAACCGCCCGCCCGAGAACACGCCGATGTATCCGGGCGCGAACAACACGGAGCTGTGTCCGTCGCGTTTCTTCTCCGGCGAGCCGCTATACCGGGAAGGGCGTGCGCCGGACCCGGCGCAGGTCGCAGCGCGGCGCGACGCCTACTGGCGCCCTTACCACGACGCGCTCGCTGCCGAGCTGCGGCGCTTGAAGGCGCAGTACGGCCACGCCGTCGTGTGGGACGGACACAGCATCAAGTCGACGCTGCCGTGGCTCTTCCCGGGGCGGTTGCCCGACCTCAACCTCGGCACCGCCGGCGGTACGAGCTGCGCGCCGGCGTTGCGCGCCGCGCTGACGAGCGTCCTCGACGCGCAGGCGCGCTTCAGCCACGTCACCGACGGCCGTTTCAAGGGCGGCTACATCACCCGCCACTACGGCCGGCCCGAGGCCGCGACACACGCCGTGCAGCTCGAGATGTGCTGGTCGTGCTACATGGCCGAGTCGTCGCCTTACGAGATCGATGCGTTGCGTGCGGCCGAGCTCGAGCCGCTGCTGCGCCGCCTGTTGCAGACGGCGATCGACTGGAGGCCCGATGCCTGAAGTCGCCCCCGCTCCCGGCACCTCGACGCTCTGGGCGCCACAGGCGTGGCTGCCGGGCGGCTGGCACGACAACGTGCTGCTGTCGATCGGCGCCGACGGCTGCTGGGCCGCAGTCAGGTCCGGCGTTGCGCCGCCGCCGGCGGCCAGCCAGGTGCTCGCGGGTCCGCTCGTTCCCGGCCTCGTCAATGCGCACAGCCACGCGTTCCAGCGCGCTTTCGCCGGACTCGCCGAAAGGCGGGAGACGCCGAGCGACGATTTCTGGTCGTGGCGCGACCGCATGTATGGCGTCGCCCTGCGCATCACGCCCGAGCAGCTTCGCGCCGTCGCGGCGCAGCTGTATGTCGAGCTGCTGCACGGCGGCTACACGCAGGTCTGCGAGTTCCACTACCTCCAGCACGATCGCGACGGCCGACCGTATGCCGACCCGCTCGAGCTCTCGTGGGCCGTCGCCGACGCGGCGGCCGAGGCCGGGATCGGCTTGACGATGCTGCCCGTGCTCTACGAACGCGCCGGCTTCGCGAAGCCGGGCCTCGGCGTCGATCAGCGGCGCTTTCGCGCCTCTGCCGCCGACGTGTGGGCGATGCACGAAGCGCTCGCCGCGAGCGGCCGGCCGCTCCTGAATGCTGGGGTCGCCATCCATTCGTTGCGCGGTGCGACGGCGGCGTCGATCGCCGAGCTGAGGCAGCGGGCGCAGGCATCGAGCGCTCCGATCCACGTCCACGTCGCCGAGCAGCGGGCCGAAGTCGCCGACTGCATCGTCGCGACCGGCGTCCGGCCGATCGAGTGGCTGGCGCGAGAGGGCCAGCTCGATGCGCGCTGGCAGCTGGTCCACGCGACGCACAGCACGAGCGCCGAGGTCGATGCGGTGGCGCGCAGTGGCGCCGGAGTCGTGCTCTGCCCGGGCACGGAGGCCAACCTCGGCGACGGCCTCAGCGACCTCGAGGGCTGGCTCGGCGCGAACGTTCCCATTTCGATCGGCTCCGACAGCCACGTCACGCGTGCCTGGCGCGAAGAGCTGCGCTGGCTCGACTACGGCCAGCGCCTCGCGCTCGGCCGGCGCAACGTCGGCGCCGCTCCGGAGATCGGCGTGCCGTCGACGGCGGAGCGACTGTTCGGCCGCTCCCTGGCCGGCGGCGGCGCCGCTGCAGGCGCGACGCGCTGGGGGCTCGAGCCCGGCGCCCGTGCCGACGCTCTCGTCGTCGACACCCACGACTCCGGCTTGCTCGGCATCGAGCCGGCACGCACGCTCGACGCGCTTGTCTTCTCGAGCCCCGGCCGGCCGTGGCGCGACGTCATGGTCGCCGGACGCTGGGTCGTTCGCGAGCACCGGCATACGCGCGGCGAAGCGATCGCCATGCGCTTCGCCGCGGCGATGCGCGAGGTCTGGTCCGAAACTTCCTCATAGCGCAGCGACGCCGCTGCCGCGTACGGCGCACGCGGGCACCGCCGCCGCTGCGGCACCGTCATTTCCAGGCGAACGCCGGCTGCTCGAAGTGGGCGACGCGGGTGTGTCTGCCGCCGATGCAGACCTCGCGAAACTGATACAGGATCGCGGCCGTCGGTGCGGCGATCCAGCTGTCGCCGACCGGCATGCGCAGCACGGGATGGGCGCTGCTTTCGACGCGATCGAGGATCGGCGCGTCGGCGCGGAGGAGCTCGCTCACCGGGATGCGATGAATGCTCTGTACCTCGCCGAGATTCGGTGTCATGCTGCGTGCCGCTCCTGCCCACACGACGACGGGAGTGATCACGAAACCCGATCGAGTGACGAAATCGTCCAGCCGGCCGAGGACGGCGCCCGGATCGAGTGCCAGAGCCACCTCTTCGACCATCTCGCGCACGGCGGCCTGTTCGGCCGATTCGCCGGGTTCGATGCGCCCACCCGGAAGCGCCCACTGTCCCGCATGGTCGCGCAACTCGCCGGATCGTCGCGTCAAGATCAGCGCGGCCTGGGTGCTCCACGCCACATGCCGCGGCAAGCCCGGCAGGTCGGCGCCGTGGCCTTCGTCGACGATGGCGACGGCTACCGCCGCGGCACGTCGTCGATCGGAGGAAACCGAGTGCACGCTGAAAGCGCGAAGGTTCGCTTCAATCAGGTTCCTGAGGTGCCGATCGCGCTCCATGGGGGGTGGCCAAGGCTTGGCGTCGAGTGCGGCACCCCGATCACCAGCTGTTGCGCAGCTCCCGAAGCCGGACGAACACCGTCCTGGCGTCGGGACGCTCAGGCAGGTCCGGGAAGCTTTCGCGCAACTTCGCGATCACGCTCGGGCTCGTTAGGCGAAAGAAAGTGTTGATCTGTCGCTCGTCCTTCAGCGTCGTGACGACCGAAGTCGCAGGGTCCTGTCCGGTCACGCTCGGCAGCATGGCCTTGGCCGCGGCGTTGTCCGGCTCGCGCGCCAGCGTGAACCTCAGGTTGTTCTCGATGTAGTCGTGTCCGGGGTAGATCCGCGTCGAGTCGGGCAATTTGGAAAGTTGCTCCACGAAGGTGGCATACAGCTCGTTCGGGTCGCCGCCGTTGTGGCAATTGCCGGCACCCGCATTGAAGAGGGTATCGCCCGAGAACAGCGTCGGCTCGTCGCCATGCGAACGCAGGCAGATGTGGCACATCGTGTGGCCCGGCGTGTCCATGCACTCGAGCTCGACCTGCTTTCCGACCTTGATCACGTCACCCGCCTTGACGCCACGGTCGACTCCGGCGATCCGCGCGCCGGCCCGGTGGTGGGCGAGCAGCTTGGCGCCGGTGGCCGCAACCATCGCTCCGTTGCCGCCAGTATGGTCGTGGTGCTCGTGCGTGTTGAGGATCTGCGTGATCTCCCAACCCTTCGCCTTGGCGGCCGCGAGGCACTTCCGATGGTCGAGCGGGTCGATGGCGAGTGCCTCGCCCGATTGCGGACACGCGATCAGGTAGTTGAAGTTGCGGTAGGCATTGCCTGTCCAGATGCGCTCGACGATCATCGCGTTCTCCTGGGACCGCCTGCTGGCGAGTTGACAATTGTAGGAAGCCCCGGCACCGACACGCGACTCGTCGATATGATCGCAGCGAGGGTAGTGCCGAGGACCACGGCGGTCGCGTTCACGAGCGAAGCGATCTAAACTGCCGCGCTCAAGCGACCCCCACTCGAGGAGCAACCCTATGCGGCTCTATTACCACCCTGCATCGACCACCAGCCGGGTCGTCCAGCAATTTGCGATGGACCAGGGCATAGACCTCGACTACCACGTCGTCGACCTGTTCACCGGCGAGCATCTGAAGCCCGATTTCGCGAAGATCAATCCCAACTTGATGGTTCCGGTGCTCGAGGACGGCGACTTCCGCCTGACCGAATGCTCGACGATCATCAGGTACCTCGCCGACAAGGCCGGTTCGCCTGCGTATCCGAAGGACCTGAAGGCGCGCGCTCGCGTCAATGAAATGATGGACTGGTTCAACTCCAACATCTACAAGGACTTCGGCTACGGATTGATCTATCCGCAGGCGTTCCCGCACCACGTGCGGCCGAGCGAAGCCGTCCAGGCCGGCACGCTCGACTGGGGCAGGCAGAAGACTCAAGGGTGGCTGAAGATCCTCGACCAAAGCCTGATCGGCCCGGACAAGGCGTACCTGTGCGGCGACCAGATCACGCTGGCCGACTACATGGGTGCGGAGATGATCGCGCTCGGCGCGCTCATACGCTGCAGCTACGCCGGCTATCCGAACATCGAGCGCTGGCTGAAGAACATGAAGGCGCTCAAAAGCTGGCCCAAGGTGCACGAGACCGTCGATGGCTTCGCGGCGTCGCTCAAGGACAAGGCGTTTGTCGCGATTTGAATCGCTTGCGAGATCGGGGAGTGACAGCATGATCCATGGCCTGCACCACAACGCCTACCGCTGTCGCGATTCGGAAGAGACGCGGCGTTTCTACGAAGGCTTCTTGGGATTGCCGCTGGCCGGAACCCTGGAAATCGGCGAAACGAAGAGCGGCCGCAAGACCGGGACCCTGCACACTTTCTACCGGCTCGGCGACGGCTCCTATCTGGCGTTCTTCGAGGCGCCCGACATGCCGTTCGAGTTCAAGGTGCAGCACGACTACGACCTGCACATCGCCCTGGAGGTCGACTCGCCGACCCTTCACGACATGTTTGCCAAGGGCAAGGCGGCGGGCATCGAGACCCGTGGCATCTCGGATCACGGGTTTATCCACTCGATCTACTTCCGCGATCCGAACGGCTACGTGATCGAGCTCACGGCGAAGATGCCCGAGCACGCCAGCGCCATGGATCCGGCTCGCAACGGCGCGCGCGAGAAGCTCGATCGCTGGACCGCCGCCAGGCGGCAGCCGGCGGCCAGCGCAGCCTGAGCAGGCTAGGGCGATCGGCCTGGCGTGAATCGCCCGCGGTCGTGCGGCGCGTCGAAGTCGACCGTCGGTCCGACCGGCACGATGCCGCTCGGATTCAACGTGCGATGGCTCTCGTAGTAGTGCCGCTTGACGTGCATGGCGTTGAACGTCGCCGCGACGGCCGGCATCTGGTACAGATCGCGCGTGTAGCTCCACAGGTCGGGGTAGTCGGCGATTCGACGCACGTTGCACTTGAAGTGCGAGAAGTAGACCAGGTCGAAGCGCAACAGCGTGACGAGCAAGCGGATGTCGGCCTCGGTCACCCGGTCGCCGCACAGGTAGCGCTGGTGTGCCAGGCGCGCCTCGAGCCAGTCCAGCGTCTCGAACAGGGGGCCGACGGCATCCTCGTAGGCCGGCTGCGTCGTTGCGAATCCTGCCTTGTACACGCCGTCGTTGACGGTGCGGTAGATGCGATCGTTCAGGTTGTCGATGTCGTCGCGCAGGTCGGCCGGACAGTAGTCGCCGGGGCGTGCACCGACGGCGTCGAACGCGGCATTGAACATGCGCAGGATTTCCGACGATTCGTTGCTGACGATCGTGCTGGTCTGCCTGTCCCACAGCGCCGGCGTCGTGACGCGCCCGCTGTACGAGGCGTCGGCGGCCAGGTAGACCTGATAGAGGTAGTCGGCACGAAGGATCGGATCGGGGACGACTCCGGGGCCGTCGTCGAAGGTCCAGCCGCGACCCTGCATGCGCCAGTGCACCACCGAGACCGACACCAGCGGCTCCAGACCCTTCAGTGCACGCATGATGAGCGTGCGATGCGCCCACGGACAGGCGAGGCTGACGTAGAGGTGATAGCGCCCCGGCGCGGCAGCAAACCCCGCCGCCCCCGTCGGGCCGGCCGTGCCGTCACGAGTGACCCAGTTGCGAAACGTCGTTCGCGGACGCTCGAAACGCCCGCCGGAGGCGCGGGTGTCGTACCACTGGTCGCGCCAGACGCCATCGATCAGCAGCCCCATGCCGCATTCTCCCCGCAGTTCACGTCGTGCAGCGCGCCCAGAGAAAGGGTTGGGCACGCTCCATCGCAAGCGTGGCGCCGAGTCCCGGTTCTCCCGGCACGTCGAGAAAGCCGTCCTTGATCCGCGCCTCCGGCGGGTTCTCGAGGAGCTGCTGGTAGCCGGGACGCTCCGCGAAGTACGGATAAATCTCGAGCGTCATGAAATTCGCGATGCACGCGGAGATCTGGAGCGACGCCGCGGTCGACAGGGAGCTGCCGCAGTTGTGCGGCGCTACGCGCATGTTGTACGCCTCGGCCATGGCGGCGATCTTCTTGACCTCCATGATCCCGCCCGTGTTGCCGACGTCGGGCTGGACGATGTCGGCGGCGTGCGGCTCGAAGATCTTGCGGAATCCGTGCCGCGTGTAGATGCGTTCGCCGACGGCGACGGGGATGTTCACGTGGCCGGAGATCTTCGTCAGTGCGCCGACGTCGAACGGGTCGGCGGGTTCTTCGATCCAGGCGATGTCGAGCTCCTCGAAGCGGCGGCACAGCCGGATCGTTTCGGCCGTCGTGAGGCCCCCGCTCAGGTCGAGCATGATTTCCACCTTGGGCCCGACCGCGCTCCGCAGGGCCTTGATCTTCTCGAAGGCCCCGTTCGCGAAGTCGCGGTCGACGCTGCGCGAGCTGACGTGACGCAGGCCGTTCGCGTCGGGCGTGGCGAGGGGGTAGCACTTCAACGCGTCGTAGCCGTCGCGGAGCGGCCGCTCGGCCGCTTGCGCCAGTTGCGCCGGGGTCTGCGCCGCGCCGTACCAGCCGTTGGCGTAGACGCGGACGGCGTCCCTCGTCTTGCCGCCGAGCAGCTCGTAGACGGGAACGCCGAGCGCCTTGCCCTTGATGTCCCACAGCGCCTGCTCGATCGCGCTGATCCCGGCGAAGACGATGGCGCCGCCGCCCTTGGCCCAGAACGAATGGTCGTACATCTCCGACCAGAGGGCCTCGATCCGAGACGGATCCCGGCCCAGGATCATTCGCTCGCCGAGGTCCTTGATCATTCCCGCGGCGGCGGTGCCGCCGAGCCCGTAAGCGATCGCCGCTTCGCCAATGCCCGTGATGCCTTCGTCCGTCACCAGCTCGACGACGACCGGATGGAGCTTTCCCGTCGTGACGAGGTAGATGTTGACCGTATCGACTTTCATCCTGGGCCCGGTCGCGAGGGCATGGCAACTATAGTTCGCCCATTGCCGCCGGCATCGGCTTGGAGGGTGAGGGATGGCGGGGCTGTTCCAGCGGACGATCGATCGGGCGGGCGCCGAAGTCCCTTTGACGATCGACGGCGAACCGGTCCGGGCGCAGATGGGCGATCTGCTCATCACCGCCATCCTGCTGCACCGCGCGGCGCTGCGTCGCTTCGAGTTCGGCGCCGGTTTTCGCGCCGGCTTCTGTCTGATGGCGGCGTGCCAGGACTGCTGGGTGCGGCTTGCCGACGGGCGGCGCGTGCGCGCCTGCTCGACGCCGGTTGAGCCCGGAATGGCGGTGCTCATCGAGGGTGTCGGCCCTGGCTGAGCCGATCGTCGCGATCGTCGGCGCGGGCCCGGCCGGAGTTCGCGCGGCCGACGCGCTGGCCCGCGCGGGCCTCAGACCGATCGTCTTCGACGAGGCCGAACGGCCGGGCGGGCAGATCTATCGCCAGCCTCCGGCAGCGGCCGGTCGCGTGTCGTCCGGCATCTACGGTTTCGAGGCCAAGAAGGCCCAAGCGATCCATGGGGTGCTGCGCGACGGGCAGGATCGGATCGACTACCGGCCGCGCACCCTGGTCTGGAACGTGTTCGGGCGTCGCCTCGACCTGTTGACGCCTGACGGCTATCGCGAGCAGCGTTTCGATCACCTCATCCTCGCGACCGGAGCGATGGACCGCGTGCTTCCGTTTCCCGGCTGGACACTTCCCGGAGTCTTCAGCCTCGGCGGCGCGCAGATCGCGCTCAAGGCGCAGGGCGTTTCGATCGGGCGACGCGTCGCCTTCGTTGGCGCCGGGCCGCTCTTGCCGCTGGTCGCGCACCAGTACGCGAAGGCCGGAGTGAACGTCGTCGCCGCGCTCGATGCGACGACCTTCGGCGCCAAGCTCGCGCAGGTCTCCGGCCTGTTCGCCTCGGCCGACACCTTCGCGAAAGGCCTCTGGTACACGGCCCGCAACCGCCTGCGCGGGCTCGACGTCCGCTACGGGGTTCGCTCGCTTCGTGTCGAGGGCAACGGGCGCGTCGAGGCGCTCGTGTGGCGCGACAGCTCCGGCTTGGCGCAGCGCGTCGCTTGCGACGCGGTCGGCGCGTCCTTCGGCCTGCGCGTGGAAGCGCAGTTGGCTGACCTCGCCGGCTGCCGCTTCGTCTTCGCCCCCGAGTTGCGCCAATGGGTCCCGGAGCGGACCGCGGAGGGGCGCTCGACCGTTCCCGGCGTCTATCTGGCGGGCGATGGCGCCCGCATCGGTGGAGCCGACGTGGCCGAGTTGCAGGGCGCGCGCACGGCGCTGGCCGTCCTCGAAGACCTCGGCCGCAACGTCGATCGGCGCGAGGTTGCGCGGCTCGACCGCGTCCACGCGCGCCAGACACGCTTTCGCCATGCGCTCGACGCGGCCTATCCGTTTCCCGGCCATCTGCTCGACGCGATCGGCGACGAGGAGATCGTCTGCCGCTGCGAGGGCATCACTGCCGGAGCGTTGCGGCAGGCAGCGCGTGACAAGGGCGCGCGAGAGGTGAACCGCGCCAAGGCATTGACCCGGATCGGCATGGGCCGATGCCAGGGACGGCTGTGCGGCGAGACCGCCGCGGAGCTGCTCGCTCGCGCCTGCGCTTGCGACATCGAAAGCGTCGGTCGCCTGCGCTGCCAGCCGCCGGTCAAGCCGATCCCGATCGTCGCGACTGCTCCATGACCGAACGCCTCAGTGTCGACGTGACGATCGTCGGCGGCGGGATCGCCGGCTGTGCTGCGGCAGCGGCGTTGCGAAGCGCCGGAATGAGCGTCGCCCTGCTCGAGAAGAATCTTTGCGGCGCCGGCGCGAGCGGAGTGAATTTCGGTGGCGTCCGCCAGCAGGGGCGGCACCTCGCTGAGCTGCCGCTCGCGCGACGGGCGCGCCCGCTCTGGGACGAGCTCAACGAGCGACTCGGCGAGGACGTCGAGTTTCAGGCGACCGGCCATCTCAAGCTCGCCCGCTCCGACGCCGAGATGGCCGAGCTCGAACGCTATGCGAACGTTGCCGCGGAGCACGGGTTGCGCCTGCAGCTGCTCGGCTCGAGTGCGCTTCGATCCGAGCTGCCGTGGCTCGGCGCAGGCGTGGTCGGGGCGTCGCTCTGCGCCGAGGACGGGCAGGCCAACCCGCGCCTCGTCGGGCCGGCGTACGCGCGCCTCGCGCGTCGGCTCGGCGCCGACATCCGCGAGCACGCGCCGGTGACTGCGGCGACGCGCAGCGGCGACGGCTTCGAGACGCGTACCGATCGCCTCGAGGTGAAGAGCCGCTTCCTCGTCAACTGCGCCGGCGTGGCTGCCGGCTTCATCGCCGCCGGGTTCGGCGAAGACGTGCCGCTTCGACCGCTCGTTCCGAACATGATCGTCACCGAGCCGCTCCCCTTCTTCGTCAGCCGTTCGATCGGCGTCTGCGGCGGCGGCGTCTACCTGCGCCAGATCGCGCGCGGCAACGCGATTCTGGGCGGCGGCGACGGTTGGGGCGATGCGGAAAGCAACCGCTCGCGGCCGCTCACCGGAGTGTCGCTTGCGGCGATCGCGAGCGCGCTGGCGATCGTCCCGGCGCTCGCCGGCTGCCACGTCATCCGCACGTGGAGCGGACTCGACGGCGAGATGCCCGACGTGATCCCCGTGATCGGCTTTTCGGCGACGACGCCGAACCTCGTCCACGCCTTCGGCTTTTCCGGGCACGGCTTCCAGCTCGGGCCGATCGTCGGCGAGATCATCGCCGAGCTGGTGACTGAAGGACGCTCGGCTTCGCCGCTCGAGCCGTTCGCGATCGACCGCTTCGCCCGGCCGGCGCAGGCGGCGCAGCCACCGCAGGCCGGCGTCGGGCAATGAGCACGGCGAAACCACGGGGTTCGCCGCCGGCAGTGCGGGCTATGATGCCGCGCGCCCGCTCGCGGCGCGAAAGTGGCCACGGTCCATCGAGGGAACAGGCATGAAGCGACATCTCTTCGCCGCAGCGGCGGCACTCATCCTGGCCAGCGCCGGAGCGACGGCAGAGACGACCCTCAATGTCGGCATGTCGGCCGCCGACGTCAGCCAGCTCGACCCGGATCGCGCGACGACGACGCAGGACAAGCCGCTGACCTCGTGGCTCTACAACGGCCTGGTTCGCTTCAAGCCGGGATCGGCCAGCCTCGAGACGCTCGAGCCCGATCTCGCCGAGCGCTGGGAGAACACGCCCGACAAGCTCACCTGGACCTTCCACCTGCGCAAGGGCGTGAAGTTCCACGGCGACTATGGCGACCTCACGGCCGACGACGTCGTGTTCTCGCTCAAGCGCGCCGCCGACTCGAAGACTTCGTCGTTCTCGGCCGACTACGCCTCGATCGAGTCGGTCGAGGCGCTCGACCCCCTGACGGTGCGCGTCAAGCTGAAGCAGGCCGTGCCGTTCTTCTTGGGGCTCGTCACGAACTATCACGGCGGCAACGTCGTCAGCCGCAAGGCGGTCGAAAAGCTCGGCGACGACTTCCGCCTCAATCCCGTAGGAACCGGCCCGTTCAAGTTCGAGGCCTACAAGCCGGGCGAGAGCGTGACCTTCGTCGCCAACAAGGACTACTTCCGCGGCGCGCCCAAGATCGACCGCATCGTCTACCACCTGATCCCTGCCGACTCGGCGCGCGACCTCGCCTTCACGTCGGGCGAGCTCGACATCGTCTACGGCCGCCAGGACCAGAAATGGGTCGAGCGCTTCAAGAAGGAGCCGGGCGTCATCGTCGACGTGCTGCGGCCAGCCGAGCTCGGCCTCCTGCACCTCAACATGACCGTCAAGCCGCTCGACGACAAGCGGGTTCGCCAGGCGATCGCGCACGCGATCAACCGGCAGCAGATCGTCGACTTCAAGGGCAACCTCACGGCCGATCTGCCGGTCTCGGTGGTGCCGGCCGGCTACCTCGGCACCGACCCGAAGGCGCCGCTCGCGACCTACGACGTCGCCAAGGCCAAGGCGCTCCTGAAGGAGGCGGGCTATCCGAACGGCATCACGGTCAAGGCGATCCAGTCGACCTTGCCCTCCATGCTGAACACGGCGCAGATCCTGCAGGCCCAGCTCAAGCTGGCCGGCATCGACCTGCAGCTCGAGACGGTCGACCACCAGACCTTCCACGCCAACATCCGCAAGGACCTGAGCGGCGCGGTCTACTACACGGCGGCGCGCTTCCCCGTTGCCGACGTGCCCCTGACGCAGTTCTTCCACTCGCGCTCGATCGTCGGCACGCCGACGGCGGTGACGAATTTCTCGCACTGCGCGGTGGCCGATAAGGAGATCGATGCCGCCCGCTCGGAGCCCGACCTGGCCAAGCAGAAGGAGCTCTGGGCGACGGCGCAGCGCAAGATCCTCGACGAGGTCTGCGCCGTGCCGTTGTTCGAGCAGCTCCAGGTCTGGGCGCACAAGTCGAACGTCGACTACGGCTACAAGCTGGTCGATGCGATCCACCTCGGGCCGCAGATCACCGAGAAGACCACCAAGAAGTAAGACGGCTGTAGGCCCTAGGCCGGCAGCGGAGGCGCTCCCATGCTGCGCTTCATCGTCAACCGGCTGTTGCTCGCCCTGCCGACGCTCTGGGCGGTGCTGACGCTGGTGTTCGTCCTGGTCCGGGTCGTTCCCGGCGACCCGACGATCGTCGTCCTCGGCGACCAGGCGAGCCCGGCGGCGCGAGCGGCGCTGCGCGAGCGGCTCGGCCTGAACAAGCCGCTCGTCGCCCAGTACGCGGACTTCATGGTCCAGATCGCCCACGGCGACCTCGGCCGCTCGCTCGTGACGAACCGGCCGATCACGACCGATGTCGCGGCGGTCCTGCCGTACACGATCGAGCTCACGGTTGCCGCGCTCGTCATCGGCAGCCTGATCGGCGTGCCGCTCGGCGTCGTCGCGGCACAGCGGCGCGACGGCTTCGTCGACTGGCTGGCGCGCATCGTCTCGCTCGTCGGCTTGTCGTTTCCGGCCTTCGTCTCGGGGATCCTTCTGCTCATCGCCTTCGCGGTCGAGCTGCGCTGGTTTCCCGTCATCTCGAGCGCAGCGACGACCGACCCGCTGCAGCGCCTGCGCGCGCTCGCCCTGCCTTCGCTCAATCTCGGGCTGATCATGGTCGCGTACGTGACCCGCGTGACGCGTTCCGGAATGCTCAAGGCGTTGAGCGACGACTACGTCCGCACCGCGCGCGCCAAGGGCCTACCAAACCGGATCGTCGTCTGGCGTCACGCGCTGCGCAACGTGCTCATCCCGATCGTCACCGTGATCGGCCTGTATCTCGGCGTGCTCATCGGCAACGCCGTCCTGACCGAGATCGTCTTCAGCCGCCCCGGCCTCGGCAAGCTCATCGTCTCGGCGCTGAACCAGCGCGACTACACCTTGCTCCAGGGGCTGATGGTGGTGACGGCGCTGGCCGTCGTCGTCGCCAACATCCTGACCGACCTGACGTACGGTCTCGTCGATCCGCGGGTCAAGGCCGGATGACTGCCGCGGTCGTCATCGCCGCGCCGTCGGCCTGGAAGCGTGCGACGCGCTCGGGCGGGCTCGTCGTCGGACTCGCGCTCGCCGTGACGATGGTCGTCATCGCCCTCGCCGCGCCGTGGATCGCGCCTTTCGATCCGAACGACCAGGACGTCCTCCTCAAGCTCGAGCCGCCCTCGGCCGCGCATCTTTTCGGCACCGACGCGTTCGGCCGCGACGTGCTGTCGCGCGTGATCTACGGCGCCCGCATCTCGCTTTTCGTCGGCGCCTTCGCGACGCTCGTCGGCATCGTCATCGGCACGATCGTCGGCGTCGTCTCGGGCTACTTCGGTGGCCTCGTCGACCGCCTGATCACCTCGGCGACCGACGTCCTGCTGAGCTTTCCGCAGCTCATCATGGGATTGATCCTCGTGGCCGTGCTCGGCGCGAGCCTGTTCAACCTGATCCTGGCGATCGCGATCACGGCAGTGCCTGCGTTCGTTCGCGTCGCGCGCGCCTCGACGCTGGCGATGAAGGAGCGCGACTTCGTCGACGCGTGCCGGGCGCTCGGCTTCGGCAACCCGCGGATCATGTTCCTGCACGTCCTGCCGAACATCATGGACGAGGTCGTCGTCATGGGCTCGCTCTGGTTCGCCGCGGCGATCCGCACCGAGTCGACGCTTGCCTTCATCGGCCTGGGCGTTCCGCCGCCGACGGCGACCTGGGGCGGGATCATCCGCGACGGATTCGACAACCTGCTCGACGCGTCCTGGCTCTCGATCTTCCCGAGCCTGGCTCTCCTGGTGATCATGATCGCGCTCAACCTGATCGGCGACGGCTTGCGCGACGCAAGCGACCCGAGGGCGCCGCAGTGAGCNCCGCAGCAGTCGACGCTGCGATCGACGCNACGCTCGAGCCCGAGTCGGCCGAGCCGTCGCTCGTGGTCGAGGGACTGACGACGTCGATCCGCATCGACCGCCGCTGGTTCGATGCGGTTCGCGACGTCAGCTTCGAGGTGCACCGGCGCGAGACGCTTGCGCTCGTCGGCGAGTCCGGCTGCGGCAAGAGCCTGACCGCGCTGTCCGTCATGGGCCTGCTGCCGGCCGGAGTCGGGCGCGTCTCGCGCGGGCGGATCACGGTCGACGGCGTCGACATGACGGCGGCGAGCGAGGCGAAGGCGCAGGCGATGCGCGGCGACCGCATCGGCATGATCTTCCAGGAACCGATGACCTCGCTGAACCCGGTCCTGCCGGTTGGCTTCCAGATCGCCGAGTCGCTGGTCGAGCACCGTGGCATGAGCCGCAGGCAGGCACGCCAGCGCGCCCTCGAACTGATGGAGCTCGTGCGCATCCCGGCGGCGGCGCAGCGCCTCGATGCCTATGCGCACCAGTTCTCGGGCGGCATGCGCCAGCGCGTCATGATCGCGATCGCGCTGGCGTGCTCGCCGAAGGTGCTGATCGCCGACGAACCGACCACCGCGCTCGACGTCACGATCCAGGCGCAGGTGCTGGCGCTCCTCGCCGATCTGCAGCGCCGCGAAGGCCTCGCCGTCCTCCTGATCACGCACAACCTGGGCGTCGTCGCGTCGGTCGCCGACCGCGTGATCGTGATGTACGGCGGCGACGTCGTCGAAAGCGCTCCGGTCAAGGAGTTCTTCCACCGGCCGACGCATCCGTACAGCGAGGCGCTGCTCGCCGCGATGCCGCGGGTCGACCGGTCCGCCTCGGATCTCGCGCCGATCCCGGGGCAGGTCCCGAGCCTGGCCGACCTGCCGGCCGGTTGCCGCTTCCAGTCGCGTTGCCCGTTGCGCATCGGGCGCTGCGCCGACTTGCCGCCGCTGATCCCGCTCGCCGCGATGCCTGAGCATGGCGTGCGCTGCTGGGTCCGGGCGCCGTGAAGGCATTGCGATGAACGCGCCATTGCTCGAGGTCCGCGGCCTCACCAAGACCTTCAAGGAAATGCGCGGCTGGCCGATTCCGAAGACGGTCGCGGTCCGCGCACTCGATGGCGTCTCGTTCGACGTGGCTCGCGGCGAGGCGCTCGGCATCGTCGGCGAGTCCGGCTGCGGCAAGTCGACCGTGGCGCGCGCGTGCCTCCGCCTGATCACGCCCGACGCCGGCAGCGTGCGCTTCGACGGCATCGACGTCGCCGCCGCGAGCGCGTCGGCGCTGCGCGCGTTGCGGCGCCGCCTGCAGATCGTCTTCCAGGATCCGGCCTCGGCGCTCGATCCGCGCCAGCGCGTTGCCGACGCGCTCGGCGAGTCGATGCGGGTTCACGGCATCGCCCGCGGCAAGGCGGTGACGAGCGCCGTGCTGCGCCTGCTCGACGAAGTGGGTCTTCCGCCGACCGCCGCGCGCCGCTATCCGCACGAGTTCTCGGGCGGCCAGCGCCAGCGCATCGGCATCGCCCGCGCGCTGGCGCTCGGCCCCGACCTCGTCTTCGCCGACGAGCCTGTGTCTGCGCTCGACGTCAGCGTGCAGGCGCAGATCCTGGTGCTCCTCGACGAGCTGCGGGAGCGGCGCAAGCTCGCCTTCGTGTTCATCTCGCACGACCTCGGCGTGGTGCGGCATTTCTGCCAGCGAGTCGCCGTGATGTACCTCGGCCGGCTGGTCGAAGAGGGCCCGGTGCCGGCGATCTTCGAAGCGCCGCTCCATCCTTACACGCGCCTGCTCAAGTCGTCGTCGCCGATCCCCGATCCGGACCAGGCGGTCGCGCTCGACCTGCAGGAAGGCGAGCCGCCGTCGCCCGTCGATCCGCCATCAGGCTGCCACTTTCACCCGCGCTGTCCCTTCGTCATGGAGCGGTGCAAGGTGACCGCGCCCGCGCTCGAGGAGGTCGTTCCCGGCCGCCGCGTCGCCTGCTATCTCTTCCCGACTTCCGCTGCCGCTTCAGGAGACGGCACCGGACCCGTACTGGCCCCGCAATAGCCTGCCGCTGCGAAACCGCTCGAGCGCATAAGGGGCAAGCGACATGTCCGTCGGCAGGCCGAGCACTTCCTGCGCCAGCACTCGCCCGACGGCAGGCGACAGCTTGAAGCCGTGCCCGGAAAACCCGTAGGCGACGACGAGCCCGGGGACGTCGGGCAGGCGGCCGAGCACCGGATTCCAGTCGGGCGTGACGTCGTAGACCCCGGTCCACGAAGACGCCAGGCCAGCGGCCGCATAGGAAGGAAAACGCTCGGCGACCTGGGCGCCGACCTGGAGCACGTAGTCCATCGGAATGTCGCCTTGCTCGTTGTCCGGCGCGGCGAGGGTCTCGCCGGCGCCACCCTCGCTCACGAGCATCTGCGTGCCGCCGTAGCTGCGGCAGTACAGCATCCCGGGCGAGCCGAGGTCCTTGTAGACCGGCATCGCGAACGTGTAGGGCTCTGGCCCCGCGAGCGCCAGCACGCTGTGCCGTTCGGCGGACACGGGCGTCTCGATCCCGGTCCAGCGCTCGATGTCCTTGGCCCAGATGTTCTGGGCACTGACGACGCTGCTACTCGAGAAACGCCCTTGCGAGGTGTCGACCCCGGCGACGCGACCGCCTTCGAGCAGCAGGCGCTCGACCTCGACGCCCTCGATGATCTTCACGCCGCGGCGTCGCGCCGCGCGCGCGAAGCCGCTGGCGACGAGATAGGCATCGGCGAATCCCGCTTCGGGCTCGAAGCCGATCAACGCGGCATCGTCGAAGCGGCAGATCGGCAGACGCAGCGCCGCCTCCTGCGCAGAAAGCAAATCCACCTCGATCCCCTTGGCCTGCTGGGCGAGCAGCGCGGCGCGCAGCGGCGCCAGCTTCGGGCCTTCGGGCGCAGCGATCAGGTAGCCGCACTTGACCAGGCCGGCCGAAGCCTCGTCGTCACCGAGGTAGGCGGCGAACGAATCGAAGACCTGCCACGAGCGCCGGGCGAGCTCGACGTTTTCCGGCACCGAGTAGTGCGTGCGCAGGATGCCGCTCGATTGCGACGAGGTGCCGGAGCCGACCTGCGCCCGGTCGAGCACGACGACGTCGCGCGCACCAAAGGCCGCGAGGTGGTACGCGATCGACGTGCCGATCACGCCCGCACCGATCACGACGACATCGTGGACCATCGTGATGTCCCTCGCCAAACGCTCCGTTGCAGCAGCAGCCGGCTCAAACCGGCAGGTCGATCGCCGGCAGCACCGTGCCGCGGCACTCGCCGAAGCCGATGCGCGCGAAGCCCGGCCGCTCGCACCAGCCGGTGAAGACCACGGCATCGCCGTCGGCCAGGAAGCCGCGCTCCTCGATCTGCCCTGAGCCGCCTTCGAAACGCACGGGTTTGCGCCCCGCATGGCTCAACTCCATCAGGGCGCCGGCTTCCGAGGCTGTCGGCCCCGAGATCGTGCCGCTGCCCAGCAGATCTCCCGCCTGCAGGTTGCAGCCACCGACGGTGTGGTGGGCCAGCATCTGCGCGACAGTCCAGTGCTGGTGGCGAAAGCTGGTGCGCGTGAGCCGCGCCGGGCCGATGCCGGCGGCGCGGCGCGACGGCGTCTCGATCGCCATCTCGAGCCGGATGTCGATCGCGCCATGCTCGCGCGTCGCGGCGCTGTCGAGGTAGGGCAAGGGCTGCGGTGCGGGCGCCTCGCGTTGCCAGGCCAGGCGGTAAGGCGCGAGCGCTTCCATCGTCACGATCCACGGCGAGATCGTCGTCGCGAAGTTCTTCGCCAGGAAGGGCCCGAGCGGCTGCATCTCCCAGCCCTGGATGTCGCGCGCCGACCAGTCGTTGAGCAGGCAGGTGCCGAACAGGTGCGACTCCGCCTCGCGCAGCGGCACCGGGCTGCCGAGCGCGTTGCCCGTGCCGACGAAGATGCCAAGCTCGAGCTCGTAGTCGAGCCACGCGCAGGGGCCGAAGCTCGGTGCGCTCGCGCTCGGCGCCTTCGCCTGGCCGAGCGGCCGGCGCACCGGCGTGCCGCTGACGACGACGCTCGATGCGCGGCCGTGGTACGCGATCGGAAGGTGATGAAAGTTCGGTGCCACGTCGGCGACGCCGAACAGCCTGCCGATGTTGAGCGCGTGGTGATACGAGGTATAGAAGTCCGTGTAGTCGCCGATGCGCGTCGGCACGCCGTATTCGGCCTCGCGCTGCGGCACGAGGCAGGCGACGAGCGGATCCGGCGTTGCGCTGCTCGCATCGAGGAGCGCGAACAGGCCGTGGCGCAGGGCTTGCCACGCCGCCGGCCCGAGCGCCATGAAGTCATTCAGCGCCGGTTGCGCGCAGGCCTGCGCCGCGTGCGCGGCCGGGCCGTGCAGCGCGCCCGCATCGCTCAGCGCGCCGAGGTCGACGATCTGGTCGCCGATGGCGACGCCGCCGCGAAACGCTGCGCCGCCGCCGGCACGGCGAAACACGGCGAACGGCAGGTTCTGGATCGGGAAGTCGCAACCCGCGGCGTTGGCCGATGCGAGCCAGCTGCGCGCGTCGGCGTCGTGGGTCCGGTTCAGGTCGACGCTCATCACGCCGCCATCAGCTTGTCGTCGAAGATCGCGACGGCGCGCGTCCAGCCGGCCGATGCGCCGCGGATCTTGTGCGGGAAGCACGAGATGTAAAACCCGCTGCCCGGCAGCGCCTCGAGGTTGTGGAGCTTTTCGAGGTGGCAGTAGCCGATGTCGCGGCCGGCCTTGTGTCCTTCCCAGATCAGCGAGGCGTCGTGCGTCTGCCCGTACTTCTTCGCCGTGTGGACGAAGGGCGCGTCCCAGCTCCAGGCGTCGGTGCCGGTCAGGCGCACGCCGCGCTCGAGCAGGAACATCGTCGCCTCGTAGCCCATGCCGCAGCCGCAGGATACGTAGTCCGGCTGTCCGTAGCGCGCGCCGGCGCGCGTGTTGACGACGACGATCTCGAGCGGCGAGATCGTGTGCCCGATGCGCGCCAGCTCGGCCTCGACGTCGGCCGCCGTCACGACGTAGCCGTCGCCGAAGTGGCGGAAGTCGAGCTTCACGCCGGGCTGGAAGCACCACTCCAGAGGCACCTCGTGGATGGCGATCGCGCGCTCCTTCGCGCCGAGCGCCTGGTTCATCGTCGAGTGGAAGTGATAGGGCGCGTCGAGGTGCGTGCCGTTGTGCGTCGACAGCTGCACCAACTCGACGGCCCAGCCCTCGCCGTCGGGCAGGTCTTGCTTCTTCAGGCCGGGGAAGAACGGTGCGATCTGCGCAAAGGTGTTCTCGTGCGTGAAGTACTCGATCTTCGGTGCGAACGCAGGCGGGTCGGAGAGCACGTCGTTCTCGAGAAAGATCGACAGGTCGACGAAGGTGCGGGGCATACAAAGGTCCTCGTTCTAGGGTGATTGCCACTTCAACAACTTGCGCTCGGCGAGCGCCAGCAGCGCGTTGCTCGCGAAGCCGACGACGCCGAGCAGCACGATGCCGGCAAACAGCTCGCTGGCGCGAAACGACCGTGCCGCAAGCAGGATGGCCTGGCCGAGGCCGGCTTGCGATGCGATCATCTCGCCGACGACCGAGACGATCAGCGACACCGTCATCGACAGGCGCATGCCGGCAAGGATGTCGGGCAGCGCGTTCGGCAGGCCGAGCTTCCAGACGAAGGCCGAGCGCCCGAGCTGCAGGCAGCGCGCGACCTCGACGAGGCGCGGTTCGACCGCGGCAAAGCCGTGCACGGTGGCGAGCAGCACCGGCCACATCGCGCCGAAGGCGACGACGAACAGGACCATGCCCGGGCTCAGCCCGAAGATCGCGATCGCCAGCGGCAGCAGCGCCGAGGCCGGCAGCGGCCGCACGAACTCGAGCGTGGGCTGCAGATAGGAGCGCGCGCTCGGCGAGATGCCGATCAGGGCGCCGAGGCCGATGCCAGCGAGCGAGGCGAGCAGCCAGCCCTGCAACATGCGCAAGGTCGTCGCGAGCGCGAACGCAGCCAGGTCGCCGCCTGCAGCCAGGCCTTCGCGCAGGCTCTCCGTGGTTGCCTCGGGCGTCGGCAGGAAGACGCGGCTGATCCAGCCGGCGTGGCTCGTGGTCCACCAGAGCGCGATGAACGCGACGAAGACCGCGCCGGAGCCGAGCCATGCCCTTTGCTGCGCGGTGTTCACGAGACCGCTCCCATGCGCCGCGCGACCGTACGCTGCAAGCGCAGCGCTGCCGCGTTGACCGCGAAACCGACCACGCCGATCCAGCCGAGCCACGCGAGCATCAGCGCCGGCTCCAGGCTTTGCTGCGCGATCATGATCGCGTAGCCCATGCCGTTCGGGTTGGCCGCGATCTCGACCGTCACCGCCACCACCAGCGAAACCGCGACGCCCAGGCGCAGGGCGACGAACAGGCGCGGCACGCAGGCCGGCAGGACGATCTTCCAGCTCCGCTGCAATGGACTCAGGCCCAGCACGTGGCCGACTTCGAGCAGGCGCGAGTCGACCTGCGCGACCGCAGCCTGCGTCAGCAGCAGCATCGGCCAGAACGACGCGAACGCGACGACCGCGACCTCCATGCGCAGGCCGAAGCCGAACACGAGCATCGCCAGCGGGATCAGAGCGACCGACGGCACCGGTCGCAGCATCTCGACGCTGACGACGCTGAGCTGCGCGGCGCGCTTCGACAGGCCGAGCGCGGTGCCCAGCGTGATGCCGAGCGCGGCGCCCAGGCCCAGGCCGAGCGCGGCGCTCGCCAGCGTGAACGCGGTCGCGTTCAGCAAGGAACCGTCGCTGACCGCGCCGATGAAGGCACGCAGCGCGGCGCTCGGCGGCGCGATCGCATCGCTGCCTTGGGCGAACGTGCGCGCATAGAGCTCGAACAGCGCCAGCAGCGCGGCCGGGAACCACCACGGCCGCAGCACCCTAAGCATGGCCCAGCTCGATGAACGCGAACAGCTCGCGGCGCAGGCTCAGGAACGCCGGGTGCTCCTTGGTGCCCAGCTGGTCGCGCGGGTGCGGGATGTCGACCGGCAGCATGCGCGCCAGGCTGGGCCGGCCGGGAGCCGGGTGCGACTGCAGCATGATCACGCGGTCGCCCAGGTAGATCGCCTCGTCGAGGTCGTGAGTCACGAAGATGACCGTCAGGCCTTCGTCGCGCACCAGCCGTGCGACCTCGTCCTGCAGGGTCTGGCGGGTCAGCGCATCGAGCGCGCCGAAGGGCTCGTCCATCATCAGCAGTTGCGGCCGCTGCGCGAGGCAGCGAGCGATCTGCACACGCTGCTGCATGCCGCCCGAGAGCTGGGTCGGAAACTTGTGCACGTGGGCCGCGAGGCCGACCTTGCCGAGCACCTCGGCGATTCGGGCCGCGTGCTCGTCCCGGGGCAGGCCGGCCGCCTCGAGCGCGAGCGCGACGTTGCCCTCGACCGTGCGCCACGGCAGCAAGGCGCGGCCGTAGTCCTGGAACACGAACGCGACCTCGCGCGATGGTTGCGTCACCGCCTGGCCGTTGCGCCGCACCTCGCCCCCGCTGGCGCTGACGAGGCCGCTCGCTGCACGCAGCAGCGTGGTCTTGCCGCAGCCGCTCGGGCCGACGATGCAGACGAACTCGCCGCGCTCGACCTCGAACGAGGTCGGCGAGAGGATCTCGCGTCCGCCGAGGTGGATCGCGACGCGGTCGAAGCTCAGCAGGCTCATCTGACGATCAGGCGGGCCGGGTCGATCGAGGTCTTGAGCATGTCCTGGTCCTTCATCATCGCCAGCCAGTAGGCGACCTGCTTGGCGCTGACGGTCGGGCCCGGCGGCGAGATCTGCATCTTCGCGAGGACCTCGGGCGGCAGCTTGATGTACCTGCCGATCGCCGCACGCACCTTGTCGCCGTTCTTCGGCTCCTGCACGAAGGCCGCGCCTTCCTGCACCGCCTCGCGGAAGGCCTTCGCCGCCGCCAGGTTCTTCTCCACCCACTCGCGCTTCGCTGCGAGGTAGATCGTGTGGTTTCCGTCGGCGAGGAAGGTCGCGTAGTACGAGGCGACGTAGCCGGCGCCGCTGTCGACGATGCGGCTCATGAACGGGTCGGCGGTGACGACGGCGTCGATCGAGCCGCCGCGCAGCAGATCGGCGTGCTGGGGGAACGCCGCCTCGACGAAGGTGACCTTCTTGTAGTCGACGCCGCTTTGCTTGAGCCAGGCGCGCAAGGTGACGTGCAGGAACGCGCCCAGCCCTGGCACCCCGATCTTCTTGCCCACGCAATCGGCCGCGCCATGGATGCCCGAGCCGGCGCGTGCGACCAGGCCGAAGGCGGTGAAGGCCTTCGACGTGACGCCGCCGCCGGCGAGCACGACCAGGTCGAGGCCGCCGTCGACCGCTTGCAGCAGCACCGACGGCGTCGGGCCGCCGATCTGCAGCGAGTCCGACTGCAGCGCCGCGGGAATCGTCGAGTTCAGCGGAATGAACTTCAGCTCGACCTCGATGTTGCGCCTCGCGAAGTAGCCCTCCTCGGCGGCGACGAAGACCGAAGCGAAGTCGGTGACGGCGGTGTAGCCGAACACGATCTTCGTCGAGGCCTCGGCGCGCGCCGGAAGCGCAGCAGCGGCGGCGAAGGCGGACAGTGCGGCAAGGGCGGTGCGGCGTCTCATGCAGGTCTCCTGGTGCGTTGCGTGGGCGTCTTCTTCTGCCTGGCGGGTACGGGCACGGCGGCGCCGGGCAGCGCGGCGCGGATGCCGCCGACGATGAAGGCGACCAGCAGCGGCGCGGCGGCAGGGTCGTTGGCACGGCTTTGGCCATTCGAGAGCCGGTCGATGCGGTTGTCGGTCAGGTGATGCATCAGTGCGCCGAGCGCGAACTGGTAGACCCACGCCACCTCGCCGCGCGTCGCATGCGGCAACGCGCGCTGCAGCGCGTCGATGAAGGCGTGGGCCAGCGGGTCGAAGAGGACGCGCAGGATGCGGTCGGTCTCGGCGCGGGCGTGATAAAGCTCGCGCGCCACCAGCAGCGCGTAGTACTCGCCCTCGGCGCTGGCGCGCAGGCGGATGACCGGGCCGGTGAAGGCCTCGATGATTCGCGTCAGCGTGGCGGGCCCGGGGTGCGCCGTGTCGATGGCGTCGAGCGCCGCCAAGCGCGCTTCGATCGAGGGGCTCCAGTGCTCGAAGATGGCGTGAAACAGCTCGTGCTTCGCGCCGTAGTAGTAGCCGACCAGGGCCAACGGCACGCCGGCCTCGAGCGCGATGTCACGGATCGCGACGGCGTGGTAGCCGTGCTGGGCGAACAGCTTCTCGGCCGCGAGCAGGATCGCCTGCTTCCGGTCCGGCCGCTCCGGCAGGCCGACGCCACCGCGGCGCCGGCGCGCGGCCTGTGGCGAAGACGAGGCGCTGCTGCTTGGCATGACGAAGTTGTACGGTCGTACAAGACTCTTGTACAATCGTACAAACCCTGATCGAGCTTCGCCGCTTTCGACAGGAAGCAATCGGCGCCTGCGTAAGAATGGATCCGGGATGGATCCATGAACTTCGACGTCATCGTCATCGGCCTCGGCGCGATGGGCAGCGCCACCGCGTACCAGCTCGCCCGGCGCGGCGCGCGAGTCCTCGGCATCGATCGCTTCCACCCGCCGCACGAGCTCGGTTCCAGCCATGGGGCGACGCGCATCACGCGGCTGTCGGTGGGCGAAGGAGCGGAGTACGTTCCCCTGGTCCGCCGCTCGCACCGGATCTGGCGCGAGATCGAGGCGGCATCGGGCGAGGAATTGATGCTGACCACGGGCGGACTCGTCATCGGCCCGATGCAGGGCGGCAGCGAGCTGCACGGCCAGCGCGACTTCGTGAGCATGACGATCGAGCTGGCTCGCAGCTTCGGCATCGCGCACGAGCTGCTCGATGCCGACGCGATCGCGCGGCGCTTCCCGCAATTTCTGGTGCGCGGCGACGAGCGCGCCTACTTCGAGCCCGAGGCCGGCGTCCTGCGTCCGGAACGTTGCGTCGCGGCGCAGATCGAGCTGGCCCGGCGCGCCGGCGCCCGCATCGTCACCGGCGAAGCGGTCACCGGGTTGGCCACCGAAGGCGATGCCGTCACGGTGCAGACGGCGATTGGCTGCTACCACGCAGCGCACGCCGTCGTGACGGCCGGAGCCTGGATCCCCGGGCTCGTGAACGGCCGCTACGCCCGGACCTTGCGCGTGCAGCGACAGACGCTGCACTGGTTCGAAGCGAACGAGCCCGCGTCGTATGCGCCCGGCCGCTGCCCGGTCTTCATCTGGTCGCACGGAGAGACGCCGTCGGACGCCTTCTACGGCGTGCCGATGGCCGATGGCGTCGCCGGGGTCAAGGTCGGCACGCAGCAGCACGAAGCCGACACCACGCCCGACACGGTGGAGCGAAGCGTCGCCCGCGCCGAGAGCGAGGCGATGCACGCGCGCCACGTGCGCGGCCGCCTGCGCGGCGTCGGCGCGCAGCCCGTGCAGGCTGCAACCTGCCTCTACACGGTCGCACCGGAAGCGCGCTTCGTCGTCGACCTTCATCCCGAGGTCGAGCGGGCGATGGTGGTTTCGGCCTGCTCGGGCCACGGCTTCAAGCACTCGGCGGCGCTCGGCGAGGCGGTGGCCGAGACCTTGCTCGAAGGGCACTCGTCGCTCGACCTGTCGCCGTTCGCGTGGCGCTGACCCCGGCCGACGGCGTTCGGAATCGATGGGCATACTGCGTTTCGTGAACGCCGGATCCGAACGCGCCATCGTCAGCTGGCACGCCCACGTCTACTTCGATCCCGCTTCGACGCGGTCGCAGGCGGAGCGTGTGCGCGCCGGCATCGCCGAGCGCTTCCAGGTCCAGCTCGGGCGCTGGCACGAGGTGCCCATCGGCCCGCATACGGCGGCGATGTACCAGGTGGCCTTCGACGTCGACGTCTTCGCCGACCTGGTGCCGTGGCTGGCTCTGCATCGCGAGGAGCTGAACGTGCTGGTTCATCCCAACACCCTGGCGCCGCGCGCCGACCACCTGGTTCACGCCCTCTGGCTGGGCACGCCGTTGCCGTTGCGGGGCGACGTGCTGCCCGAACGGATCGAGGCCGGCGAAGAGTCGCCGGTCGTCCCCAATACCTGAGGCCCGTGCCGGCCGGCCATCAGAACGTCGGCTCGGTCTCCTGCAGCGCGTCGTAGATCTTGCCGAACGCGGCGTCGGGCTGGCCGTCGGCACCGCTGAACCGGGCCCGCACACTGTCCGGTAGGGCAGCCAGCGCCACTTCGGGCGCGTCCTTCTGCGCGACGGCGGTTGCCAACGCACAGCCGCTGCGCAGCGCCAGATCGAGCGGCCCGTCGCTATCGGCCGGTGGCTGCGCCGCCTTGCGGATCGTGTCGGCGACGGGTTGCGGGAAGCCGAGGGTCTCGATCCAGAGCGCGCCGACCGTCGGGTGGTCGATGCCGAAGGCTCCCAGCTCGATCTCGGCGAGCTCGGCGCCGCGGACCACCGCGAACCCCGTGAACATGGCGTTGGCGATATCGGGGTAGGTCTGGCACAGGATCAGATGGCCGGTCGCGTGCATCAGGCCGCAGGTGTAGGCGCCTTCCGGGTCGGCTTCGAGGCGCGGCGCCAGCTTGTTGGCGGCGGTCGCGGCGATCAGCGCGTCGCGCCAGAAGGTCGGCAGGTCGATGCCGGGAATTTCCTTGAACGACGACGAGACTCCGCACGCAACGATGAGCCGGTTGAGCGCCTGCGTGCCGATCATCGCGACCGCCGCATCGATCGACGACATCGAGCGCTGGCCGCCGAAGAACGCCGAGTTCGCGAGGCGCAGCACCTTGGCGCTCAGCACCGGGTCCTGCGCCAGCGCTTCGCCGATCTTGCGCGTGTCGACATCGGGGTCGCGCAATGCCGTGATGAGGCGCTGCACGACGCGCGGAATCGTCGGCAGCTCGACGCGGCCGGCGGCGATGTCGTTGATGAAATTGGGCGTGCGCGGATCGCCGGGCTGACTCGTCGGCGCGGCGGCTCTCTTCGTCGGCTCGAGCGTGAATGCCGGCGTGTTGGCTTCGATCATGGCGGCGGCTCTCTTCGGCGGCTCGAGGGTGGACGGGCGGAGTGTTCACGATGTATCGGCCGCCGGCATGCCGAGCGGCGTCGCGATTTGAGGCTTTCTTCGCGGTTCGGCGCTTGGCATCGAGGTGGCTCGACGACCGGGCCCGCGGACTGCTCCCGACGAAGGCGCGGCGATGCCTCGACGCCGCACGTCCGGATGCAATTCGCAACACTTGCGACGCCGTCGCTCGGGGCCGACGCCGGGGCCGCCGCTCGGCCATCTGGCGGCAGACGAGCGCAGCGCTTTGGGTGACACTGTCGGCATGCGTTGCCTGCATTCGTTGTGCCGCCGTGCCTTCTCGGCTGCGATGATCGGCCTGATCGCCGGGGCGCTGTCGGCGAACGCGCAGGCCCCCACCGGCAAGCCCGATCCCGCCGCCGCGGCAGCGGCCGAAGCTTGCGAGCGGGCGGCGCGGCAGGAGCTGGCCGGGAAAGACTTGCACCCGGTCGAGGTGACGTTCAACGCCGCGACCGTGCAACGGGACCTGTCGAACGACAGCCAGATCGTGCTGCGCGGCGCCGGCCACTGGCGCGGGCCCGGCGGCGTGCGCAGCTTCAACTACAGCTGCAACGTCGACCTGCGCACTTCCGAAGCGGTGGGTCTGGTGATGCGCGATTCGACCCCGCCGGCCGCGAATGCCGCGCCGGCCCGCGCGCCGGCCGAGCCCGACCTGAGCGAGCTGTCGCTGGCGGCGTGCGAGTCGAGCGCCGTCGAAGCACTGAAGCAGCGCTGGCCGCGCGTCTCGGAGATCAGCTTCGAGAGCTCGACGCGGAGCTTTCGGCAGCAAAGCGCCAGCCAGGCCGAGTTGCACGGCAGCGGGCGCGCCGTCCCGGCGCCGCGCTCGCCGTCGACGGTGTTCGGGTTCGACTGCGAGATCGACCCGCGCGACGGCCGGGTGCTGCGCACGAGCGTCTCGGGGTGATGCACGCGGGCGGGATGCCTGTACACGCACCGCCCGCGCCGCCGAGCTAGGGTGGGCCCAGGAACTCCGAGATGGCCTGATTGGTCAGGTCGGCCCGGTCGGAAAACGTCATGTGCCCCGTTCCCGGAACGATCAGCAACTGGCCCTTCGGCAGGCTGCGATAAAGGGTGACCGTCTCTTCGATCGACGTGAAATCCTTGTCCCCCGCGATCACGAGCACTGGCGTCTGAATCGACTTCAGCGCGGCGACCTCGATGACGACGGGCGTGAGCCACAGCGGATAGGACTTGAGCAGCAACTTTTCCCACTGACCGGCACCGTCCGGCGCGACGGCCTGATAGTCGAGGCGGAAGTTGGGCGGCAGCTTTTCTTCGAACTGACGCACCTTTTCGGCCAGTTGCTGCTGCGACCATTGACTGCGCCGTTGCAGCTCGTCCGGCGGCAGACCCGGGGTGAGGTTGGCTCCCGAGATGACGAGACGTCGCACGAGTTGCGGGTGGTCGTGGGCCAGGATGAGGCCGACGTTGCCGCCATCGCTATGTCCCACGACGTCGACGGGGCCGATTCCCAGCTGCTCGATGACAGCGGCCATGTCGTCGGCCATCGCCTGGTAGGTGAAGGGCCGCCCGTTGTCCGGGCTGTGACCGTGTCCCGGCCGATCGATGCCGATCACTTTCCGCTTTGTTGCGAAGTAGTCCTTCTGCTTGGCGAAACTGTTGTCGAAGTAGAGCAGGCCGCCGTGCAGGAAGACGAGCGGCGCCCCGCTGCCGAACGTCTCGACGTAGATCCTCGAGCCGTTCACCTCCAGGTAGCGATGAGTTTCGGCCGCACCTTCGGCGGAAACCGCCGGGGTTGCGCTCGCAACAAGTGCCGCGACGAGAACAACGCCAACGAGGCAACGCATCAATAGCTCCCGGTAGTCGGACGCGTCGCCGGATCGCGCCCGCAGCGCCTCGCGCATCCGGATCGCGTAGTGTGCAGCAAGGCGCTCGATTCTCTCTCGACATCGACCGGCGATCCCGGGTCGGAACAAGTCATCCCGGCAACACGACGGCCGCAAGCCCCAGGTCGCTCACAACTCCTTGTCGATCGGCAGCAAGCTCAACAACTTCGCTTCGTTTCGCTGTACATCGCTGCGCGCCGGTTCCGTGGCGTAGTCGACGGTGGCGGCGCCTTCCTGCGTGCGCCATGCCAGGCTCGGGGCGCCGCCGCCATTTCCGGCCGGTCGCAGCGCGACCGTGTAGGCATTCACCGGCCGCACCATGGCGTCGAAGCGAGCCGCCATCTGTTGCGCGAGCGCCGCAGAGTCGATGATCAATCCGATCTCGGTGTTGAGGTGCATCGAGCGCTGATCGAAGTTCATCGAGCCGATGAACAGCTGCTTGCGATCGAACACGAAAAGCTTCGCGTGCAGAGAAAAGTTTCCGTAGCTCGACATGGCTGCCGATTGACCGCTTCCCCTGGCGTCGCCGAGCAGCGAGCGAACCTCGTAGAGCTCGACACCGCTCTCCAGCAGAGGCGTGCGGTAGCGCATGTAGCCGGCCTGCGCCGCCAGCACGGTCGACGATTCGAGCGAATTCGTCAGGATGCGAACCCGCACGTCTCGCCGGCGCAGATCCTCGAACATCTGCATGCCCTCCTGACCCGGGATCAGGTACGGCGTGGTCATGAGGAGCTCGGACTGCACCGCCTCGACCGCCTTGGCCACGGGCCGGTGCATCAGCCTGCCGACCATCCAGCCCTTTTCGACGCGCTTCTTGTCCGGGCTGTCGCAGATCACCTGCGCGGGCGCCCAGACCAGGGGCAAGGTTTCCGAGAGCATTCCGGCAAGCGGCTCGCCCAGCGCGATGCGACTCGAATAGTCGTCGATCACCTTTGCCTTGGCCGGATCGGGTTGCTGGGCCGAGGCCTTGCGTGCCTCGGGCGAGGGCGCGTCGGCCGACCTGCCGCCGGCCAGCGCTTCGGCGGGAATGGCAATGGCGCTGTTCCAGTAGTCGTCGAAGGTAGCGGAGAGTTCCTTGACGATCGGGCCGGCAGCGAAGACGTCGTCGTCGGCGAACTGCGACGAGGGGTCGGCCTGGAAGTACTGATCGCCGATGTTTCGTCCGCCAATCAACGCGACTGCGTTGTCCGCGACGAACAGCTTGTTGTGCATGCGGTAGTCGAGCCGCGATGAGCTGAGCATGAACTCGAAAGCCCGGATGAGCTTGACGTGGCCCCGGTACATGAACGGGTTGAAGATGCGAACCTCGATGTGCGGATCGGCATTGAGCGCGATGATCTTTTCATCGCCGGCGACCGTTTCGCCGTCGTCGATCAGCACGCGCACACGAACGCCTCGTGCGGCCGCAAGCTGCACGGCGTCGGCCAGCAGGCGCCCGGTCTCGTCGCCGCGAAGGATGAAGTATTGAAGGTCGAGCGTGCGCTCGGCCGCATTCGCCATTTGCGCCCGCGCCAGGAATCCGTCGACACCGGCCGAGAGCAGGCGAAAGCCCGACACCCCCGGATGTTGCAGGGCCGAGCGCGCGACCTTCTGGCCGAGACCGGTCGTTTGCGGATCGGCGATCGCCACCGAAACGGACTTCGGCGCGTCGGAGCCGGGCGGCAGCGTCGCGCAACCGCTCAGGACCGCGAAGCCCAAGGCGAGAAATGCCAGCCGCGCAGTCATCCGCCGGTCGCCTTCGCGGATCATGGTCAGCGAAGGTGGCCGGCGTCATGCACGGCGGTGAATCCGGTCTTCGGACTCGAGCCGGAGCTCAGTCGTCCTTCTTGATCCTGATCCGGCTCTGCACCGAGGCCACGCCTTCGGTTTCGCGCGCGATCGCCACGGCCCGGTCAATCCTTTCCTGGTTCTTCGCGGTCCCGCTCAGGACCACCATGCCGTTGGCATCGGTGTCGACATGGACGTGGGCCAGGGTGCTCGGCTTTTCGGCCGCCAGCTTG